>Ga0172368_10000672_pt1 | contig 48743 bp, 42 predicted proteins | sample Lak11m_FD_114540 | JGI IMG/M metagenome (GOLD analysis project Ga0172368, IMG submission 114540) | Freshwater microbial communities from Kabuno Bay, South-Kivu, Congo - kab_022012_11m | ecosystem: Environmental > Aquatic > Freshwater > Lake | place: Democratic Republic of the Congo: South-Kivu... | reverse complement strand
ATCGCTGTATGCTATAAAAACCTCGGCGACAATACCAAAGCCATGCAAAATTTCGAGCGAGCTCTGGAATTCGCGCGTGGCCCTGACGAACGAGCCAAGGTCCTTGCGAACATTGGCAATCTATACAGCACATCAGGCAAATATCAAGTCGCTTTGGGTTATTTCAAAGAAGCCTATAATGAGTCCCCTGAAAATCCAATGTATCTCATTCTGATCGCTAGGACCTTTATTTATCTCGATGAGCCCCAACGAGCCCAAAAAGTCGTCAACACCATCGAGCAGTCAATCCGGGATCTGCCGAAGTATGAACGAGAAGAAGATAAAGGGATTGGTCATTATCTTTTGGCCCAAGTATATGTTGCCTTAAACGAAGAAGATAAGGTGTTCGAGACGCTACGCAAAGCCTTCAAGGCAAACCCATCGAGGTTCATTGCGCGAATCGAGGCCGATTCTTCGGATGAGACCAACCTGTTCTATACTATTAGAGATGACGCGCGGCTCAAGAAGTTGATCCGAGGCTTCACAGGATACCCCACTTAATGAAACGGTATGGACAATCTCGAGTCCGTGATGATAATTGCAGATGCAGCATGGCTTCTTCGCGTAAAGAGAAGGATCTCTCACGACTGACGCTGTTCAAGGAGAAATATGATTGAAGAATACGGTGATTTGCTCGACAGCTATGATCTTTCTTACTGGGAGTTGGATCTCGACCTGAAGGTTGTTTATGCCAATAGCCGTATGAAGGAGGTCTTTGGGGATATAGTAGGAAAGTCTTGTTCAGACGTGGTGGTCTGTCTCCAAGATGAATGCTCTAATTGCCCCATTGGGCAAGTGCTGGCTGGCAAACCGAGGACCGCGGGCGAGAGCATGGCGCGAACGTGGAAAGGGGAATCGAAATGGATAAGCCATAGCGTACTCCCTCTCGTAGATGAGAATGGCTTGATTACTGGCGTGAGAGGTATCATAGTCGATATCACAGGGTGTCAAAAACGTCAGGATTGGTGGAAACATTCTGAGCACCATTATCGGAATTTGATCGAAGAGGTCCCTGACGTCATCTTTTCCCTGGACGCTTTCGGCAATTTCACTTTTGTGAATAACCAAATAGAGAGTCTTCTGGGATATCGAGTCGAGACTATGCTAAAAACGCCTTTCCAAGGGTATGTCGCGCCTGACCATGTGGAAAGAGTGGGAACCCTTTTGACTTTGACTCCAGAGAGCATTTGGGATGAGGAAATAGCCATCGTCGCCGCTGACGGCAGCAGGAAAATTACCAGGGTACGATGCAAGGGGCTTTATGATGATACTGGATCGATACTCGAGATAGAGGGGGTCATGCGGGATCGCACCCTCCACAAGTCTTTGGAAAAAGAACTAAAGGCTTCGAAGAGTGCTCTCATTGAAAAGATCAAGATTATAGACGATCTCTACGAGCATATTGTCCAATCGGGAAAGTATAAGGCAATCGAGGAACACACCGCTGAAGTCGCTCACGAGCTAAGACAGCCTCTGGCAATAGTAGGGGGTTTTGCCCGACGCCTTGAGCGACAGATAAGCTCTGAAAATAAGCCTGACTTGGAGCGGCAGAGACAATATTTGGCGATCATAATCTCTGAGATTCAGCGTCTCGAGAAGATATTGGATCGCCTTGTTGATTTCACCAAGCGGAATGCTGTAGCGAAACGCCCGGTAGATCCAAATGAACTTATAGAATACATTATTGATATCACTCAATCACGAATGGCGGAAAAGAGTCTTGACTTAGTGGTCAATCTGGGGAGCGAGGTTGGCGAAATGCCTATTGATCCTGGTCGGTTTCAGCAGCTTGTTCTCAACCTCGTGACCAATGCCATCGACGCGTCGCCCGTTGACGGAAAGATTCATTTGACCACTGGGATTGCCATCCCGAGTGACAAGGCCCTGAAAGCAGGTCATTTTGGTGGTCCCGGATTTTTTGAAATGAAGATACGCAACCACGGTCCTGCGATCCCACCAGAAGCCTTGAAGAATGTCTTTAATCCATTTTTTACCACAAAACAGCACGGAACTGGCCTGGGCCTCACCGTATGCAAGAAGATTGTCGAAGACCATTCAGGCACAATTTCAGTGAAATCGGACGATCACGGGACTGTGTTCACAATCTGGCTCCCATTGACCGATGTGGCTGTAAATGGCAAATGATAATGTGGAAACTTCCTTTTCTGCCAATCGAGTTACGCACTGGCCCTTTTGTCATACTTCCTTCCTACGAAAGTGCTTGACACGTGTAGCCAATTTGTTTAGGTTGCATCTACTATTTGTTGCATTGGACCCCAGTTAACTGGAGAGGCAAACACCAAACGAGGGTTGTATCTCATCATAAATAATGAAGAGAGAGTAAGTCATGCCATACCCGGAGATTCTCAAGGGTAAGCGATTTCTTGTTGTTGACGACGAGAAAGACGTGCTTGAGGTCGTTCAGGAGCAACTGCCTGACAGTGAAGTGGTGACGTCCACCAGTTTCGAGGATGCGCAGAAGCTTATTCACTCCGAGAGATTCGATCTAGTGATACTGGACATAATGGGAGTGGACGGCTTTGAGCTACTCAAAGAATGCCGCCAAGAAAACCTTCCTGCAGCGATGCTTACCGCGCATTCGATTACCATTGAAAGCATAAACAAATCCATAAAGTTAGGGGCAGTCTCGTTCCTTCCCAAGGAAGAACTCTCTCGGTTATCGGACTTGTTGGCGGAAATTCTCTCTGATCTCTCAGAAGGAAGAACGCACTGGAAAAACCTTTTCGAGCGACTCGGACCGTTTTTCAAGACAAGGCTCGGCCTGACCTGGAAAGACCTGGAAAGAGCGCCCTCCCCTCCTTACAGCTATTAACCGGGCCGGCTAATTTGTAAGCGGCCCGGATGAATAGATAGAGCTGTCTTGTGGCAGTGCTATTCGCCAAGATACACACAGCTAAAATCCCCGGCTTAGCCGGGCAAATGTCAAAGGAGGTCGAGTATGCGTAACAGGCTATCCTCTACCCTGGTCTTTGGTATGGTGGCGGCTTTTTTCATCACGGTGATGTCCTGCACTCCCGGGTACACTAAAACTGTAGAACTTACCTATTCCATTTTCTTTCCCCCAACGCACGCCCACGCTATATTGGCGTCTGAATGGGCGAAAGAGATTGAGAAAAGAGCCAACGGCGCTGTAAAAATCACTATGTTCCCAGGCGCTACCTTGACGCCTCCAGACCAATGCTATGATGGAGTCGTAAAAGGGATATCTGATATAGGGATGTCGGTGTTAAGTTACACAAAAGGCCGCTTCCCTCTGTTCGAAGTGATTGACCTTCCGCTAGGTTACAAGAGCGGAACTCAGGCTACTCGACTATGCAACGTATTTTACGAAAAGTTCAAACCGAAGGAACTGGATGATGTGAAGATCATGTATATGCACGGCCATGGTCCGGGCATATTGCATACCACTAAAAAACCTGTTGAAAAGCTCGAAGACCTCAAAGGCATGAAGATAAGATGCACCGGTTCTACCGCAAAAGTTGCTGCTGCGCTCGGAGCCACCCCTGTGGCAATGCCGCAGAATGAAACGTACGACGCCCTCCAAAAAGGCGTCGCTGACGGACTACTTTCTCCAATAGAAACTCTCAAGGGCTGGAGGTTCGCTGAAGTAGTCAAATGTACGACCGAGAATTTTGGGTCCGCATATACCATCGCCTTCTTTGTGGCCATGAATAAGAAGAAATGGGAGTCGCTGCCTAAAGAAGTTCAGAAAGTAATTGAAGACGTCAATAAGGAGTGGATAGAAAAGACGGGCAAGACGTGGGACGAAGCGGACAAAATAGGCAAAGAATACGCGCTGTCCAGAGGCAACAAGGTAATTACTCTGTCCAAGGAGGAAGATGAGCTTTGGGCAAAAAAAGCTCACCCCGTGTTGGACGAATATGTAGTGGCTATGAAGGCCAAGGGCCTCCCAGGAGACGAGGCGCTGGCATTTTGCTTAGAATGGCTTAAGAAGAATCCCTGATCTGAACCATGACCCCAGCTTCCCCCTCCCAAGGGGGAAGCCATTAAACGGATTAAGAAGTGAAAACATTGAACAGATTAGCAACAGGCATTTCTAGGATTATGTACGTGACCGCCGGCTTATCTCTAGCCGGTATCATGTTTTTGACCGTTGCGGATGTCATTCTACGTACGTTCAAGAGGCCCATAGTGGGTACCTACGAATTGGTTGGCCTCTTGGGCGCTCTGGTTATAGGGTTTGCCATTCCCCAGACATCCAGAACGCTAGGTCACGTCGTCATGGATTTTGTTACTTCCAAGCTTGGAGGCGGGACAAGGAGCGTTCTTAGAATCGTAACTCGATTCTTGGCTATTTGCCTCTTTGTAATAATAGGTTGGAACATGTTCAAACTAGGTAATGACTACTGGATTTCCGGAGAAGTGACGCCAACATTGCAATTACCAATGTATCCGGTCTGTTATGCTATCGCCTTGGCTTGTGGGTTTGAGTGCCTGGTGCTTATCCTAGAAATGTTTGAGAAGAGGGACGCTGAATCATGAGCATTCCGGAAATCGGGGGACTCGTTATCCTCCTTTTATTTGTGCTGTTTTTGATGGGTCTGGAGATCGGTTTTGCGATGGCGCTTGCCGGCTTCGTCGGTTTTGCAGCGATTGTTAACGTAAATGCAGCCTTGAATCTTGTAGCAAAAGACATTTACAGCGTTCTCTCGTCGTATGGGTTCACGGTCATACCTATGTTCGTGCTCATGGGGCAGGTGGGGGCAAGTGGAGGAATAGCCCGCAGTCTTTATGACTCAGCGTACAAATTTATTGGTCACGTCCCTGGCGGGCTTGCTATAGGCACAGTGGCCGCGGCAACAGCGTTCAAGGCCATCTGTGGGTCGTCTCCTGCTACAGCCGCAACGTTTGCAACAGTCGCGGTGCCTGAGATGGATCGATACAAATACGATCGAAGGCTCTCATGCGGCACGGTGGCCACGGTGGGCACTCTCGGAATACTAGTTCCCCCTAGCGTAGTACTCATCATATACGGTATCCTCACTGAGACATCCATAGGCCGGTTGTTTCTGGCAGGGATAATTCCAGGATTGTTGGTGGCCTTCTCTTTTGTTGTTACTCTTTTTGGTTGGTGCAAGGTTAAACCCGAACTAGGGCCCAAAGGGCAGAAATCAACTTGGAAAGAGCGCTTTGCTTCTCTCCCGCCTGTTATAGGAGTGATTTTAGTATTCTTTCTAGTGGTTGGGGGACTCATGCAAGGATTCTTCACGCCAACAGAAGCTGGTAGCGTGGGCACCTTTGCGGTATTAATCCTTACTCTTGTCAAAAGAGATATGACAGTCAAACGGTTTGTCAAGGCTATTGCTGAGACTTTACGTATCGCGTGCATGGTTATGATGCTGATCGCAGGCGCTACCATTCTTGGCCACTTCTTTGCAGTTACTAGGACGCCTTATGTTGTAGCCGACTGGCTGCAAAGTCTCAACATGCCCCCCACATTCATCATTTTCATCATAATGGGGGTGTATTTGATAGGGGGGTCTTTTATAGAAGACTTGGCTTTCTTGATTCTGGCTACCCCTATTTTCTTGCCAGTTGTTTTGAAACTAGGGTATGACCCCATTTGGTTTGGGGTGGTGGTAAGTGTCATCACCATGATAGGTGTTATTCTGCCCCCCATGGCCATAAACGCCTTTGTGGTGTCAGGAGTAGCAAAGGTTCCGGTACAGACCGTTTATCAAGGGATTTATCCGTACATAATTGGAATGACGGTCTGCCTCATTATCCTCATTCTTTTCCCCGGAATTTCTCTTTGGCTGCCCAATGCGATTATGAAGTGACAGGCGGCTTATCCGGAGTCATAGCGTCATGTCAGGTGGGCACATGGTTGGCTGAACATGACCATCTTGGGGACGAGTTGCCAGTTAATATGACACCGCTGTCCAAAATATTTAGAGGTAAGGCATAGAAATGGTTCACATTCCTTACTGGAACCCCTACCTTGAGACGCTGTCAAGAGAGGCATTAGAGTCACTCCAACTGAAAAAATTCAAACGCATCTTCAAATGGGCCTACGAACGGTCCCGTTTTCACCGTGAATTATATGAGTCGGCGGGGATACGGCCCTCGGATATAAACACCTTTGAAGACATTCGTCGGGTTCCTAAGGTCGAAAAGTCGATGATGCTGTCTGTACAGGGCAAGGATCCCTACCCCTACGGTGATGCGCTTTGCGTACCGTTGGAACAGGTGACTGAGTTTCGACAGACCAGCGGTACGACGGGGAGACCTGTTTATCAGCCTGACACGTGGCAGGATTGGGAGTGGTGGTCCGAGTGTTGGGCGACGCTGCTCTGGGCTCAGGGCTACAGGCCGCAAGACAAAGTTTTCCTCCCGTTCGGATACAATATATTTGTCGCGTTTTGGGCGGGCCATTATGCAAGCGAGAAGATAGGCTGCGAGACCATACCTGGTGGCGTGCTGGACACAAAGGCGCGGATACTCAAGATGCAGGAACTACGAGCTACCGCGATGATGGCCACGCCTACGTATGTGCTTGGAATGGCTGACGTGGCAACCCGCTCGCTCGGCATAGACCCCACTCGTTCCTTGTCCATACGGAAGATAACCTGCGCGGGCGAACCCGGGGCATTGATTCCGGCCACGAAAAAACGCATAGAGGAGGCGTGGGGCGCTAAGGTCTTTGATCATGCAGGAGCTACTGAAATTGGCGCCTGGGGGTTTGAATGCGCAGAACAGCCTGGAGCGCTTCATGTGAATGAAAGCATGTTTCTAGCCGAGTTCGAAGACCCTGACACCGGAGCGCCTGTCACTGAGCCTGGGCGCTATGGTAAGCTTATCATAACTGCCCTGGACCGTATAGCTCAGCCTTGCATCCGATTTGACTCAAAAGACATTGTCCAGCTCAGCGATGAGAAATGCTCGTGTGGAAGGACTTACCGTTTGCTGACCGGCGGTGTACTAGGACGCGCCGACGATATCACCAAGGTTAAGGGCGTCTTGCTCTCGCCGGCGGCCATAGAAGATGTGGTGAGGAGTATCGAAGGTCTCTCGGATGAATACGAAGTCCTCGTGGACAAGAAAGGAGACGTGGACACGATTACACTCAGGGTAGAGCTTTTGGAAGGCACGACAGAACCTACTACTTCTCTCATGGAAAGACTTCAAACGCAATTGCGGGTCAAAACCAACCTGGGATACAACGTTGAAACATACACCTACGGGAGCCTCCCACGTTATGAGGTGAAGGCCCGAAGGTTCAAAGATCTACGTAAGAAAAGGGCCAGCCATGAATAATCAGTTTCGACGAGAACAATTCCTTGATGCGGTCTTGGAAATGGAGAGACTCGCAGAAAAGATTTCTGAGGACTCGAAGAGCTTTCCTGCTATAGAACGAAACATAAAGCGCATCCAAGCATCCATTGTGATGATGAAATTGAATCTGGGAGGATAATGACGCGTGATTCAATGTTAAGAGGTATAGAGCGAAGCCTGGCTTACTAAACACGATGAAGAATAATGCGAAAGGCAAATTAGCGGACGGGATTTACTTCAGGCTTCGTCAATGTACACCGGTCCCCGAAAGCAATTGAGAATTAGGTACCTGATCTCATTTCATCTTTGCGAACCAATATGAATTTGCTGGATGTCGCATCGGGGTCAGGCATTGCAAGTCCCTTACAGTGAGGATAGGAATCGGTACCTTCCCCATCTCTTTAATAGAATCTGGGGATAATGATTGAACATATCTGCTGCCCTCATTGCGACACAAATTTCCAGAATTGATAGAGGAATATCCCCATTAGGGATGAACAATTTGCACGAATTTTTGGGTTATCTTTCTTGGCTGTTGCAACACTCAAGCAATATTGTGGTATAAGATCATGACAACATACCAGCGAGTTTATGCGGAGTAATATTGTCTCCTAAGAACAAGTCTGCCAGTGATCTTTTAGACGAAATAGCCCTCGTGAGAAGATCGGGAAAGATTAGTGCAGAAATTGACGATCTCCTTAGGCGTGCAGAAACGGCGCTTACGTTTTTAGAAAACAGGTTTAGAAGCGTTGCGGACTCGGCGGTTGACGGGATCATATCAACCACGTCAGACGATAAGATTGTTTTCTGGAACAAGGGAGCGTGCAACATTTTTGGATACACCGAAGGAGAGGTTTTGGGCAAGCCAGTGACCATGCTCATGCCTCCGTCCTTGAGAAAGAGGCACCGAGAAGGAGTCAAGAGATTTCTGAAAACAGGCATCCCCAAGATCATTGGGATGACAGTGGAGATGCAAGCACTGGCAAAAGGGAATCGAGAATTCCCCATCGAATTGTCTCTGGCCGTATGGAAGACTCATGATGAGATATCTTTCTCAGGCATCATTCGCGACATATCCGAGCGGAAGAAGGCCCAGCAAGCTTTAGAGGACTTGAACGTTCAAGCCAATAGAAGAACTGACGAGCTTGAAACCCTTATTCAGATGGTTGCCCACGACTTGAAAGTGCCTGTGGTCACCATAGGTGGACTTCTGCGTTTGCTTGAACGGAAAGTCTCCTGCCTGACAACTCAGCCCGATGTGGAGAATATATTTCATCAACTTCGATCCTCTTCAAAGACATTGGAAAATTTTCTGGCTGACCTGTTGGACGCCCTGGCAGTGGAAAAGACTCAGAACGCCATGGCGAGTTTTCCATTGGATGAACTTTTGAAAGAGGTTTTTGATAGCCTTGATGATGAAATCATTACAAAGGGAATCCAGATCGATCTCAAGGACTGTTCCCCAGCCACGGTGTCAGGAGATCGTAATCGTATTAGGCAGGTCCTCGAAAACCTCATCATGAACGCCGTCAAACACATGGGGGAACCCAACTATCCTGTGATAAAAGTGGCTGTAGCGCAAGACGGGGAATATGTCATAACAAGCGTTGTGGACAATGGCATGGGAATACCAAAACAATATCATGAAAGGATCTTTGATCGCTTTTTTCGTGTTCCCAAGGCAAATGGAGTCAAAGGTTCAGGACTAGGTTTGTCCATTGTCAAACAGATAGTTGAATCACACGGCGGTCGAGTGTGGGTTGAGTCTGAAGCGGGAAAAGGCGCTGCTTTCTTTTTCAGCTTGCCTAAGACTGTATCTTGGTCTGGTGAAGCCTCAGCGGCCCACTGAGATGGGATCGGCTCACTACTCTGTAGGGAGCCATTGGAGTCGTTGGCGGGTTGGTGATTCAGGATATGGAGGATCTTTATGAACAGGCATTTTTCGGACAATGCTGATTCGACAGGTCATACCCCTTTGGTGCGGCTCAATCGCATTTGCGCAGGCGCTAAGGCGAGAATCCTTGCCAAGGTGGAAGGTCGCAATCCGGCTTATTCTGTCAAAGACAGGATTGCCGTCTCAATGATACGAGACGCCGAACAGAGAGGTCTGATCCATGCAGACACTGAAATCATTGAGCCCACTAGCGGTAATACCGGAATAGGACTCGCTTTTGTTTGCGCGCTCAGGGGATATGCGCTTACTTTGACCATGCCGGATACCATGAGCATAGAGCGACGCAAGGTCTTGAAAATGTTTGGCGCAAATGTGGTGTTGACAGAGGGAGCCTTGGGCATGAAAGGGGCTGTTGACAAGGCTACGGAAATCGTGGAAAGAAATCCAGAAAGGTACTTTATACTACAACAGTTTAAGAATCCCGCTAATCCATTGGCCCACGAGCAGACCACTGGGCCGGAGATTTGGGAGGCTACGGGCGGAGATATAGATGTCTTTGTAAGCGGCGTAGGCACAGGGGGTACGATTACTGGAGTGGAGCGATTTTTTAGGAAAGTCAAAGGCAAGAAAATACATGCCGTTGCTGTCGAACCAGCGGAAAGTCCTGTGATCGCCCAAACACTGGCAGGCAAAGTGCCGATCCCTGGACCACATAAGATCCAAGGAATTGGCGCAGGTTTCATCCCGGAAGTACTAGACCTGAACTGTATCGACGAAGTCCAGCAAGTGTCCAGCACTGACGCTGTCGAACATGCGCGTCTCCTGGCGCGCACCGAAGGACTCTTGTGTGGTATATCTTCTGGCGCAGCTGTATTGGCAGCCATTAGAGTGGCAGAAAGAAAAGAGTTTGCGGGCAGCACCATCGTCGTCATTCTGCCGAGTGCCGGCGAGCGATACCTCAGTTCGGTGTTGTTTGAAGGTATTCAGGCCTAATTCAACCTTTCTTGACCAATAGCTAGAATGCAGGCGGGAGTAGCTATGAGAGTTAGGAGCGATTGCATCTTTTGCAAAATAGTTGCTGGAGAAATTCCTTGTACAAAGGTTTTCGAGGATGACTTAGTGTTTTCGTTAATGGATATATGCCCTTTGAATGAAGGTCATTTGCTTGTGGTTCCGAAAGAGCACTTTGAAAACATTCTCGATATTCCACCGGACCTCTACGGCCACCTGGCTTCGGTGCTCTGTCGCATCTCCAGAGCGGTCCAGGACTCTTTGAGCCCGGATGGCATGAATGTAATGCAGCTCAATGGGAGAGCAGGCAATCAGGTCGTCCCTCATGTTCACCTGCATTTGGTTCCCAGGTGGAATGGCGATGGTTTGAGGATATGTGGATGGGAACCCGTCCAGGGCGACCCCGGTAAGATTGCCGCCGCTGCTGATCAGATCCGATCGAAGATGCCTGACTAAAAGTACCGAATGGACAGCTCCTCGGAAGACAAATCCAAGAACAAAGATGATAGGTCGCCGACCGAATTTCTCCATTATTTTGGCAAAGATCGGATCATCCAATTTTGGCTCCGAGAAAAGCGGACCCACATTTTTGCTTTCCTGTTTCCTCGCTTCCAGTGGCTGGGATTGGTTCCTGACTCTGTATCTTACATAGGGATTGCCCTTCTAGCAGGAGTGGTGCTCTATTTTGTGAGGGACCCTCTAGTAGCCTCCCTGTTTTTGCTAGGCCACATAGTCTGCGACGGCCTTGACGGAGCATTCGCCCGCCATAGCGGCCTCGCCTCCCAATCTGGAGCCTTCACGGATCTGGTCTGCGATCAGCTCGGTATGATTGTAGTAGGTCTTATGGCTATCTTCCACCACATGGTCTCTCCTCTGCTTGGCACAGTGTACATCGCCCTATACCTCATAGTGGTGGTGTTTGGGGTGATCATAAACGTCATGGGTCTCAAAACACGCATTACCATTACCAGTAAGTATTTTATGTACGGTGTTTACGGACTCTGGGCAGGTTGGGAGGTCAACCTATTTCCGTGGCTGCTCTCTTTCTTTTCTGTTGTCATGGCGTTGGAGGTCATTGTTGGGTACGTACGACTTAAGAGAGGATTGAGAAAGCGCTTCGATTCAGCCATAGATTTCACCTACGGAAGTGTTCTGACAGGCGGCATACACAGAGCTGTGAACATTTTTCTACCCATTCTTGTGTTGCTAGCTATTCTAATAGGGGCCAACGTCATTCCGATTCACGCAATATTTGCACAGCCCACGGAAAAAATCTCTTGGGAAGAAGGGCCTGTAATCGTTCCCCCGGACGACACCACAGAAATTCTTGGACTAAGCGTCCACGACAATCGTATTGTTGTTATGGTCAGGCAAGAAGACGGGGGAATCGAGGTGAGACGCTTCCTCGATCTCCAACGGGCTGCGTTCGAAAGCTTTACCATCCCCGACTATGTCAATCCATCTTTTAGTTCTTTTCCTGTCGCTGACAACACCCTTTTTGTGGCTGATAAATCCACCAGACTCTTACTTGGAATGGATATGGAAGCATCCTTCGCCACCCGTAAGGCCGTGATTGTTCTGACCCTGCCTTTAGGATATCTAAGGATAACTGCCATGAATCTAGTTGATTGGGGACAGAAAAAGATGTGGCTTGTTGCGAATTACTTATATACTCGCAAGACGTATGTGGTAGATCCTGAAAAAGCGCTAAAGAAGGGCTACATTCTGGGTGGAGTTGTTGCCTCATACACCAACGGGGCATTTCCGGCTGGTCTTACCGCGGTGGGGTGTACCATTTTTGAACTGAACAAAGCTCCCTTCAACCCTTTGATATACCAGGTGTCTTTGAAGAAGATGGTAGATGGGAAGAATTTGATTGAAGCTTCCAAGTTGCGTTTTCCGCCGCCTTGTCCCGACGCTATGGGGCCGGTGCAATGCAATGGATATCTTCTTATGCTTTCGCCTGCCGGTCGAGTTTACCGTACGCCTGTTCAGAAATCCCTACTACATGATGGCGGCAAGGACCTGATTAGTCTTGATGTCACGAGTCAAGAATATGCATAATATCCGAAATTTTGGAATTATCGCTCACATTGACCACGGGAAATCCACGCTTGCTGACAGGCTGTTACAGATAACGGGCGTGGTGGGTGATCATGAATTTCGTGAACAGATGCTGGATACAATGGATATCGAGAGAGAGCGTGGCATAACGATAAAGAGTCAGACAGTAGCCCTGCCATATCGAGCTGTGGATGGGAAAGACTATGTCCTCAATCTCATAGATACCCCGGGACACGCCGATTTCTCTTACGAGGTTTCTCGCGCTCTTGTTTCCTGCGAAGGGGCGTTGCTCGTCATCGACGCCAGTCAAGGCGTGCAGGCTCAGACCCTGGCGAACTTCTATATGGCGCTCGAGCAAGACCTAGAGATCATACCCGTCATCAATAAAATAGACTTGCCGTCCGCAGATGTTGACCGGGCCAAGGTACAAATCGGCAAGGATCTGGGGCTAGATCCGGATACGGCTGTTCTTATCTCTGCTAAAGAAGGCATTGGCATAGACCTCATACTTGAAGCGATAGTGACGAAAATTCCTCCCCCTAAGGGAGACCGCAATGCACCTTTGAGAGCCCTAATATTCGATTCTCATTGGGATCCTTATCGGGGCACCATCGTCCACATCCGGATATTTGACGGAGAAATACAGCCCGGCCAGATCATTCGCTTCTGGTCGAATAACGCTGCGTACAAGGTAGAGGAAACAGGCATCTTTCTCCTCGAGAGACAACCCACCAAGGCCCTGCGCGCCGGTGAGGTCGGGTATATTATCGCAGGTATTAAAACGGTCAGCGATACCAGAATAGGGGACACGTTAACTCTTGATGATAAACCATGCGCAAAGCCCTTGGTTGGCTTCCAGGTAGTAAAACCTGTAGTCTTTTCATCTTTTTACCCTGTATCGTCTGACGAATACGATGAACTAGCTGAGTCACTGGCTAAATTGAAGCTCAATGACGCGTCTCTTACCTTTGAAAAAGATCATTCCACTGCATTGGGCCACGGCTTCCGATGCGGCTTCCTGGGGCTGCTTCATCTCGAAGTAGTGCAGGAGAGGCTCGAGCGCGAATTTGACCTCTCATTGATTCTTACCGCGCCTTCAGTCCAATACGTGCTTGTGCTCAAGGACCAGTCCGAAGTTGTGATTGACAACCCTGCGAAATATCCTGATCCAGCCCAAATACAGGCCGCAAAAGAGCCTTTTATAAGGGCTTCAATCATCCTCCCGGACCAATACCTTGGTAGCGTTATAAGTCTATGCATCGAACGACGAGGGGTTCAAAAAGATATTCACTACCTCGGTGCCAATAGGGTGGAGCTGACCTTCGATCTACCTCTTGCCGAGGTGCTCTTCGACTTTTACGACAGACTCAAATCAGTTTCGCGAGGATATGCATCATTTGATTATGAGTTCCTCGAATACAGACAGACTGATTTAGTAAAGGTGGATATACTCGTCGCCAGCGAAAAGGTCGATGCGCTGTCTATACTTGTACATAGTGATAGAGCATATGCGCGGGCAAGAAAAGCGTGTGAAAAACTCAAGGAAGAGATACCGAGACAGTTGTTCAAGGTAGCGATTCAGGGCGCCATCGGCGGGAAAATCATAGCTAGGGAGACGGTGTCAGCCTTGAGAAAGGATGTGACTGCGAAGTGCTACGGAGGAGATATCACCCGTAAGAAGAAGCTCCTAGAGAAACAAAAAGAGGGGAAAAAGCGGATGAAGCAAGTGGGCAACGTGGTCATACCCCAATCAGCGTTCCTGGCAGTTCTTAAGGTTTCTGAAGAAGACTGAAACTAGGCAATAACCCTCACCCGCCGGCGAAATCTTACACCGTGGGGCCGCGCCGGCCGCTGCAACCACGATGCTAGACAGGCAGTGTCCAGACCTAAGGCATGAACCAGCGATACAAGATGCTGGCCATGAGAATAAGCGCACCTGCCGCAAGCAGATAAGGTGCTGCGCTCACTTCTTCCATTGTCTTATGGTCGCTTTGCCGTGACGTGCACCCCGCCGAACACGATTCGCATTTATGTTCTTCCATGGCCATGTGATAAACCTTCTTTCTGCTAACCAAAATACCCAAGCTCATGCTTCGTTTGACGTTTCGACATCCAGCAGTTGATATACAAGAGATGAGCTTATGTACTTATCATTATAGCGACTCTCTAAATTAAACGCGAGAAAAAGCGCGACTTTTTAATACGCTGTGGTTGCAGAGTTTCTCTGAATTTCTCTCGGGATTATAGCAATTCTCGAAAGTCAACGCGAATTCTACAATGGCATCGCTTCGAGATTGATGTGAGCTGAGGTTGCTTCGTCGCTTTCTGCTCCTCGCAATGACAAGAAGCCCATCAAAGCGTCATTACGAGCGAAGCGAAGCAATCTCGTGATATGTTTTGAGAACAGCTATAAATGTCCTTGCGAGGTCTTCCGCGGTCGTTCAGGGTACCTTGAAGATGTCGGCGCTTTATGGGATTAGCTCCTCAGGCCATGCTTTGTCATGCCCGACACGATGGAGCATCCAGGATTCCTGGATCCGCGTTTTCACTTGAAGGACAGAGGGACTAATGCATGGAATTCGCGTTTATTGCAGGGAGATTTTGGCAATTTCATATTTGGTTTTTTCAAGGTCGCCTCGGATAAGGTCTGATGAGGTTGTTCATTGTTTGGATGTCAGTGACAAGGAGGCCATGGTTTGTGTTTAACGTCATTGACAATCGCGCAATTCCTGTTAAGGATTACGGTGTCGTGACTGAGAAAGTTTCACCGCTCCAGGGCGGCTGATCATTGGCTTCCCGTTCCATCCCCAACCATGGGGTATGAGATAAGAGTGCTATGAAGCTCTCAGAGATTGGCGAATTCGGATTCATCGACCGCATAGCGCCTCTGGGTTTGATTAGGCCCCATAATGTTATACGCGGCATCGGTGACGACTGCGCTGTCACAAAAATCGACGACAACGCCTGCCTTCTGGTCACCACTGACCTGCTTATAGAACGCGTGCACTTCATGAGGTCGTGGGGGCCTGCCAACATTTTGGGACGCAAATCACTCGCCGTGAACATTTCAGACATAGCAGCTTGCGGAGGCGTTCCTCAGGATGCGTTTGTCAGTATAGGGGTTCCCGACGACGTCGATCTGGCCTGGCTTGACGGTTTCTACGCAGGTTTGGCGGGACTCGCTCGAGAATACAGCGTCAACTTGCTCGGAGGCGACACCACACGATCATTGACCGACATAGTCATAAACATCGCCATTACAGGTATTGTCGCATCGGACGAAGTGCTTTTGCGCAAAACAGCTCGACCCGGCAATATAATAGCTCTAACCGGACCCACGGGGCTTGCGGCTGCGGGCTGCGAGCTGCTGCTTCGAGGCGAAAACGCCCTGGAACCTTGGGCCGAGGCCTTAAAGGCAGCCCACCTTGACCCCCGTCCTCATGTCCCAGAAGGAAGATACCTTGCGAAATCTCACGCGTGTACGGCTGCCATAGATATATCGGATGGCCTCAGTTCAGACCTGAGCCACATCTGCAAACAATCCGGCGTCGGCGCGTTAATCTTCGAAGAGAAGCTTCCCATAAACCACGCGCTCCGGGAAGCTGCCTCCCATTTGGGAAGAGATCCGCTTGAATGGGTGCTCCACGGCGGCGAGGACTACGCCCTTCTGACAAGCCTTAACCAGGACGCGTTTCCGTCAATGGAAGTTGCCGTAGCTGAGAGAGGAATCAAACTAGTCGCTATCGGGGTAGTGCAAGAGGCGCCGGGCATCAGATTGCAGCGAAGATCTGGGCATGAGGAGATCTTGGTACCTGGGGGTTGGAATCATTTTGTTGAGAGGCGAGAAATTTGACAAGGTGAGTGAAAGAAGGGCTTGACATATATACTTATTGATATATAGTAATAATAACAATCCGCCCGCTCTGGAGGTATTATGCATCGCCGTGGGATTTCAAGAAGAAAGTTCCTCATCGGTTCTGCAGCAGGAGGCGCTTCCCTCGTCGCTGCCTCGTATCTCAACCTTGATTCTTGGGCCGCCAAAGAAAAAACTGTCAAAAATGAAGTGAGGGTCACCCCTACCCTTTGCGACGCGTGCGGTAACTGGTGCGGCATCAGAGTCTATACCAAAGGGGGCCGGGTTTGGAAGGCTGAGGGCATACCCATAGCCGGAAACAACATGGGGCGCATATGCGCCAAAGGCCACGGCATGCTCCACGAACTCTATAACCCTGACCGAATTAAATCACCTCTCAAGAGGGTGGCTTATGGGAAGTTCGAACCCATCTCTTGGCAGCAGGCTTACAAAGAGATTGGGGACCGTGTGAAGGCGATCTCCCAAAAGCATGGGCCTCAGTCGTTATTCTGGCTCCAATACCCTGAGGGGAATGAGTATTTAACTCACAGATTTATGCGTGCCCTGGGCTCTCCCAATGTCTTCTCTCATGGCACAACCTGCTTTTTGCCCAGGAACATCGGATGGTGGCTTACCATTGGCGAAGCAAAGCCCGAACACGATTTCGAGAACACGCGGTTTGTTCTTTTTATCGGACGCAACCCCGCCGCGGGTTTGCAATTGAGACAGGTTCGGGATTTGGCAGGGGCTGCGGAAAAAGGGGCTCGGCTTGTCGTAGTGGACCCACGCTATAGCGAGGCAGCAGTCCTTGGTCGGGAGTGGATACGCATCCGACCGGGGACAGATCTTGCCCTCTTGTTGGCCATGGCTCACGTGATGATCAGGGACGGGATCTATCAGAAGGAATTCGTAGAAAAATATACGGAAGGGTTTGATGCGTGGGCTGAAAAGGTCAAGGAATACACCCCAGAATGGGCTGCCGCCAAGACATCCATTCCGAAAGAGGTCATCATAAAACTTTCTCATGACATAGCTCGGGAAGCTCCACGCGCAGTTATCCATCGCGGTTATCACGGCGCCATGGGGACTCAGTATAAGAACAGTCTGCAACTTGTGCGCGCTGTTGCCTGCGTGAATGGGTTACTGGGAAACTTTAATCAGCGCGGGGGCCTTTATATCCACCCCAAGGTGAAGTTGGGGAAACTTGATCCCGAGAAATATCCGGAGCCCCCAAAGGTAGAAGGGCCGATGGTCGATGGAAGCACAGATCAGGAACGATACCCACTGACGCCTATGGGGATAGGCATTAGCCAGGCTATTCCTGAACTGGCGATCCAGGGAAAGTTGAAAGGTGGCTTTGTCTATCACAATAATCCTTTGAGGACCAACCCAAATCCTGCACGCGTCATCGAGGGGTACAAGAAGCTAGAACTTCTTGTGAGCTTTGATTACGTGCAGTCAGAGACAGCCTCTATTGCTCACTATATCCTGCCGGAATCCTATTACCTGGAGCGAGATGATGTGGTGCATACAAACCACAGTTACAGCTCGAAACAGGTTGCCATAAGGCAGCAGGTTGTGAAGCCGCTTTACGACACCAAGCCGCTAGGGGACATTTTGATCGAAATGGCTCCTCATATTGGTATTGGCCAGTACTTTAACTTTACTCTAGAAGAGTACAACAGAGCCAGATTGGCGCCCTTGGGCGTGTCGTTAGAACAGTTGAAAAAAGAAGGAGTCATTGACTTGGGGGGAGAATGGACTCCTAGCGAACCCTCTTTCGAGACTCCTAGCGGCAAATTGGAAATCGCTTCTTCCATTTTGAAAGATGTGGACCTGCCAAACTTGCCCGAGTGGGAGGAGCCCTTGGTGATGCCGGACGAGAAGGATCCTCATTCCTTCCGTCTCATACATGGCAAGCAGGCTCATCACACCCATGCACGGACAGTGAACCAGCCGTACCTCAAAGAGATTACCTTAGTGAACGATTTGGGAAGAATCTGGATGCATCCGGATCGAGCACGAGTTCTAGGTATAAAAGACGGTGATTGCACCACCATCATAAGCTCAGTGGGCAAAGGAAGGGCGCGAGCCAAACTAACCGAGGGGATCCATCCCGATTGCATCTTCGTACCCAGCGGATACGGCGTTTATGCTCGCAAACTCCAGACCGCTTATGGCTATGGTGTCTCATATAACGATTTTCTTCCGACATATTTTGACCCGGTGTTGGGCCACATCATGTCCAATGAAATCATCGTGCGGGTGGAGAAGACCTGATAGTTGGCTGCATTTCTGCTGAAAAGGCGGACTCGGATGAACCTAGTTGTGCATGAAAATCTGGCAAGCCGCACGACGTACCCAAGTTCAGACAAAAGTAATTGAGGGATTGAACAATGCCGCGTTACGGAATCGCAATCGATACCACGAAATGTATAGGGTGCCATGCTTGTAGAGTGGCCTGTCAAAATCAGAACGAACTGAGATTTGACGAGGCTTTCAATTGGATCAAGTCCAAGGACAGGGGGCATTTTCCCGCCTACGGCGCAGAGTTTATTCCTGTTCAGTGCAATCATTGCGAAAACGCGCCGTGTCAACGTGTGTGTCCCACAGGCGCGACGTACACGACGCCGGAGGGCGTAGTCTTGGTAAATCCAAAGACTTGCGTTGGATGCAAGTACTGCATGGAGGCGTGTCCTTACAAGGTTAGGATTATAAAGCACCATGAAGGGATTGTAGAAAAATGCAGGTTCTGTATCGAGATGGTTCGTGAAGGCGGAACGCCTGCTTGTGTTTCGACATGCCCCACTCAGGTGCGTATCTTTGGCGATCTGGACGATCCGAACAGTGAAATCTCTAAGTTTATCGCCCAACATAGGGCTCAGCCCTTGAGGCCTGATTTGGGTACAAGGCCTAAAATTTTTTACAAGAGGAGTTAACCATGGTGGAGAGCGCTTGGGGGTGGTTGATTATTGCGTATCTATTTCTTGCCGGCGCCGGCTCAGGGGCATTTATAGCTGCTGTTGCCTGTGAGCTCCTTGCGCCCGATTGGTCCAAGGCCCTCGCCCGAGCCGGCTCTCTAGCCGCGGGGCCGTTGGTTGCAGTAGGGACGGCATGCTTGGTGTTCGACCTTGAAGCGGGCTTTTGGGAGCCGTGGCGGCAGATATACCTAGTTGGCAACTTGAGTAGCATGATATCGTGGGGCGTTCTTATCCTATCTTTTTTTATTCCTTTAGCATTACTGTACGCGGCGGCCCTCAACGATATCGCTTTCATCGGCAAGATCGCCAAAAAGTATCTGATATATATAGAGATGATAGGGAGTTTTCTTGCTGTTGCCACGGCCACGTACACGGGAGTCCTCATTGCAGTGGTAAACGGGGTCCCATTTTGGAATACCCCTCTCATGCCAGTGCTGTTTCTTGCGTCGGCGATGTCAACAGGCCTGGCGGTGGCCATGATAGGAGCCGCCATTATTGATATCACCACGGTGAAGACTCTCTCTAATTTTGCTTTGGGCCACGTCATATTTCTGGCCGTAGAAGCCCTTGTGCTCATGCTTTTCGTGTTCATGTCCTTGACTAGGTCCACCGAGGCAGCTCTTTCCGCGGGCATGCTCATATCCGGGGTGCTAAGTCCCTATTTCTGGGGGCTTGTGGTAATCTTGGGGATTGTGGCGCCATTCATTTTGAGCATCATCGAATATTATGAGTATGGGGAAATGCCTAAATACCTCGTCGTAGGGGCTGACCTGCTGGTGCTAATAGGAGGCATGAGTCTGAGGGCGCTTATCATATTTTCTGGCGCTCCTCCCCAGGTAATCTGAATGCCTATGCGGATCAACGAACGATAATTGTAGGAGTTTAACAGCCATGTCGTCAAATTCTGATACCCAGAGCGAAAAAGACGTTGAGGCAGTTGCCGCATCCGAGACCGTCATTGAAACAGGCGATGCTGAATCGCCGGGTGAAAAACCAACAAATAGTCAAATCAATGATCGGAGAGGACGGATGATCACCGCGGGGCTGCTGGCTACGGTAGTCCTTGCCGTGATAGCCATCCTTGTGTCTGGCATATTTCAGCTCACCTCGCGTTGGTTGATCGTGTGTCCAAGGGATCTCCCTGTTAATGATCCCGCCCCTATTTTATGGCAGGACGTACTCTCACAGGAACCCACATCTGCAAAACTAGGGGTACCGAAAATGGTTGCTTCACAGGCAGGGTTCAAATCCGGTCAGGAGAATTCTGTTCCTAATAAGAGTGGAAACTAGCCGACTCTAGGCGCATCAGCGGGAGTCGGGCTCATGAAAAAAGTAAAGGCGGTTGAGCGGCGTCAAAGAATTGTGGGGAGCAAGGAGGAGGCGGCCTGGGCACACAATAGACCCTCGCGGCTGAGTGAACGGCTTATTCTACAACGAAATCAGAACAGAAAGGCGGTTTGAGATGCACGAACCGGATTACGCAAAAGGGTTTTGGAATCCCTATATTGCGGGAATTGCTTTGGGACTGGTGCTACTCGTCACGTTCTACCTTATGGGAACGGGACTGGGCGCATCCGGCGCAGTGGCTCGGACAGCGGCGGTCATTGCCCATGGTATTAGTCCGCAGTTTGTGGAAACCAATGGCTATTTCAAGGGATTTTACGGAGCTGGAGTGCGACATCCTCTTTTTGACTGGGTCGTTGTCCAAGTAGTTGGGGTATTTGCGGGTGGTTTAGTTGCTGTCATTACTGCACGAAGATTCCGAATCGGCGTGGGTAGGGGACCGACGGCAGGCCTAGGGCTACGTTTGTCTCTTGCCTTCTTCGGTGGCATTATTGGCGGCATTGGAACGAGGTTCGCAATGGGCTGTACGTCAGGACAAGCCTTGAGTGGAGGCGCAACCATGGCGGTCGGTAGCTGGGCTTTCATGATGGTGGTTTTTGCCACTGCCTTTATCGCCGCCTATTTCGTGAGGAGGGAATGGTCATGACCGGCCCACTGGCTATGTTACAAGATTTCAGTCTGACCACTAACTTGTGGATCGCTTTGGTCGTAGGGTTTTTCTTTGGCTTCGTATTAGAGAGAGCGGGATTTGGCGACGCTCGAAATCTAACCAACATCTTCTATTTTCGCGATATGCGGGTCTTGCGAGTCATGTTTTCAGCGCTCTGTACCGCCATGGTAGGACTTATAGTTCTTAGCTGGATAGGACTGTTCGATTACAGCATCCTCCTAGAGTATTCGTTGCTGAAAACATATTTATTGCCTCAGGTTGTAGGCGGTATCTTGTTCGGTTTGGGATTTGTCATAGGCGGTTATTGTCCGGGGACAGCGGTGGTAGGTCTTGTATCCGGGAAAATAGACAGTGTGGTTTTTCTTGCCGGAATGATCGTGGGGATGTGGATTTTTGCTGCGGGCTTTCCGCTTTGGGGCTCCTTTTATAAGAGCTTCGACATGGGCCGCATAACCCTGTGGCAGATTTTTGGAACATCCAAAGAAATTATGGCCGTGGCTATCGTTGTCATGGCGTTGATTGCCTTTGTGCTTGCACGACTCGGGGAAAAATGGCACCCTTATGACAAGTGATACCAAGTACCGAGAATAGACAGTTCTCGTGGTGTAACGTATTTTGTCTGGAGGTATATCGGACATGCGGAAAACGATTCTATCGGTATGTTTGGCTGTGGGGCTGCTCGCTTTTGTTTTTGGTTCATTTGCCGCAGCAGCAGAATTTTATGTCGTGAAGGACGCCGCCGGAAAGGTGTCAGTGGTTGATCAGAAACCCGCTGACGCCAAGTCGATTTTGAAAGGACCCTTTCCTACCAAGGCAGATGCTGACAAAGAATTGAAGGCCCAAGGGTCTGCGAAGAAACCTGTGAAACTGCCCAGCCAGGGGTGCTAAATTCTAGCCCTCGACCACGGCCAACGGCTTCAGCAAGTCAGAAGCCGTTGGCATACGAGGCAGTTATCTCTCTGGGGTTGGCGAAGAGCTGATATCGAATGCGGTGTTTCGCGAAAGTGCTGTCGGATCTGTTATGCTCTTCAAATGAGGGAACACAGCAGAGATTAACGCGTCGCCTCCAGCGCGTCGGAATGACGGGATGCCGGTTCCCCCATTTTTTGCACGCGAAGCGAAGCAATCTCGTCATTAATTTTGGCAATAAGTATAGACTCAGGAAAGTAAGCTAAGCGTAGTTCAGGGTTCTTACTTCTTACAGCTCCGATCGTTGACACATTGTCATGCAAATCGGTTAGTTATGTCTGTACGACCCCTCATTCGAGCAAGGCGCTCAGACGGTTGTCTCAACAAATTGTACAGATAAATCGAGTAATTCAAAAGCTGGCGTTGTTTCGAGCAAGGAAACCTTTTTCATGACGAAGCGGTCTTTTCTCAAGAAATTCCTCATATTCAGTTCGGGGCTCTTGTCTCTTGCCTTCGCGTGGGGCATGGGACGATTCGCTTCCTTTGGATTTGCAGCGAGCCGGAGACGAGAGCTTCCTAAGGAGGCACTTTCGCGAGTTGAAGAGGGTTCACCATTGCATGTTGCTGGCGCAGGGGTCTGGCTGGTAAGAACGAAGGGTGACGGAGCTATCACGGTACTCGACGAGAAATGCCCTCATCTAGGGTGTAAACCAATCTGGAATGCGACCCGTAGGCTTTTCGAGTGCCCTTGCCATGGCAGCGAATTCGATGTAGAGGGAAGCGTTAAAAAGGGACCAGCGACCAAGAGAATGAGCGAGTTGTATCTGGAGGAGGCTGACGCCTCGACCTTCATAGTGTCTGATAGGCCCTCTTCACGGAAGTAAATTTTTCGGTATCGGCACGTTCTGGTTTACGCATTGGCGGCGCTGGTGTGGGCATAGATAACAGCAGTACCGGTGTTTCTTGAACAAAGCTTCATTAAAAGACTTCCTTCTTCATCTTCACCCCCGTTTCGTTGATGAGCGCTCTAGTCGCGTAACATACACATGGTGTTTGGGCGGGCTCGCTATTTGGATGTTTTTAATTGAGGTAGTATCTGGCGTACTACTGGCGTTGTATTATATACCGCATTATTCGCAGGCCTATTTTTCAATCCAATACATCACTCATATAGTCCCGTACGGGTTTTTCATACGCAACATTCATTATTGGGCAGGCCAGGCCGCTATCATTCTTGTAGTACTGCATGCGGTACGAGTGTTCGTTGCAAAAGCGTATGCGCCTCCAAGGCACTGGAATTGGCTGGTGGGACTTGCCCTTCTGGTTATGACCTTTTTTATCGATTTTACAGGCTACCTTCTAGTTTGGGACGACAGGGGTATGTGGGCGTGGACTATAGCCGGCAATCTTGCTTTCAGCATTCCCGTGGTAGGCGGGTATGTATCGTCCATGACCTTTGGTCCCATGGAGGTAGGGGAAATTACCCTAGCTCGTATCTATGCATGGCACGTTCTTTTCTTGCCAGGGGCTATGACGATGGTTATGGGGTGGCATCTCTGGCGAATACGCCGAGACGGCGGAATTTCAGTCCCACTGTGATCTCTTCGGGACTCGTCGAGCTTGCAAAGAATCGCTAGATGGGGGAATGTTCGATAGGTGGAGGTTTCAGGGCAGCCTGATTGCCGCATGACGGTACAAACCGCATTTCGTTCGGGCACCACACTGCTGCATCGCTAAGTCCAAGCAAACAGGAGCAAAACCATGGGTATCATTGATTTTCATATACACCTCGGGCGACGTGAACACCTCACAAAACACATGATCGAATACCTGCAAAAAACCCTTAGTCCCAATGCCCTCGATTTCATGGATACGCTTTCCGCCTGTGAGTTTTCTCGGTACTTGGAGACTCAGGGGGTTGACTACGGCGTGATCCTGTCCGAGTATTCACCGTTAGTTACAGGAATTATTTCCAATGAATTTACTGCTGGATTTTGTAAAGATTACGCGAGGCTCATCGCCTTCGGATCCATTGATCTGGAATCCAATGTGCCTGCTGGGGAACAGGTCGAGCGCTGTGTGGAAGAACTCGGCTGCAAGGGCCTCAAGCTGCTTCCATCTTATGGCCACTATTACCCGAATGATGAGAGGCTTCTCTCGGGCTATGAGGCGGCTCAACACTATGGCATTCCGGTCATGTTTCACACAGGTACCTCGTTGTTTCCTTATACGCGCATCCGTTACGCCAATCCTTTGCTTTTAGATGACATAGCCGAAGAGTTCCCGCGGCTTCCTATTGTGGCGTGCCATGGGGGCAGACCGTTCTGGTACAAGGAAGCCCAATGGTTACTGAATCGTCATAAGAATCTGTTTGTTGATATCTCTGGCATTCCTCCCAAACAACTGCTCACAGCGTTTCCTAAGTTAGAGCGATATGCGGAGAGATTTGTCTTTGGCAGCGATTGGCCCACTGAGGTGGTGTCCATAGCCGATCAGGTTCAGAAGATAAGCCTTCTCTCGTTAAAGGAAGCTACGCTTTATGCAGTGCTAAGAAGTAACGCAGCTCGATTACTAGGTCTAGATTAAATTAATAGATCCTAGGGTTGCTTCAACAAAGGCAATCGATCGGCGGGGGTTCTCAGACATTAAGCCAGTGCACATATCTTTGTCAGGGTTTTTTGAAACTTATGGAGGTTAATGACTACTATTAAGAATAGGATGAGGTAGAACGAGGCTTATGTTGGCCGCGCTCGAACAGGAGGTTCCCAATGAAATCGACCCAAAGAGCACAAACCTTTGTAAGGGATATGCAAAGAGTGACTCCATACATGTATGAAGGTCTATACGGGAGTTTCTTGCATTATTTCATCGAATCCGACAAGTCCCTCTGGACGGGCAATCTGTCAGCTCATTTGAGTGAATTTAATCCTGAATGGGCAGAGGTCGGTGAAGAAATGGCAGAGGTGCTTTGGGAAGAGTTCGAAAGACGAATCACATGTTAGGAAAGAGGTGGGCTGAATAACACCATTAAGAAAGGAGATTTCTGGTTCCTATCAGGAGAGATTGAGTGCTAATGAAACGTAGTATTAATGGTATCCATCAGACGACTAGAACTTGTCTTACTCGTTATCAGAAGGCCTTGAAACGTGTGAAATGATGTCCGCTTTCATAGCGTCTAGTTCTTCGCGAATAGATTCCCGACTATGGTGTATGAATATCTCGCTTTTGGCAATCCTGTCTTGCAAGACCTGAATTTTTGGAAGCAAGAAGAAGATAACATACCCAGCTAATACGGCTAGCAATCCCAGACTTATGGCCTGAAAGACCCACATCTTCATATCTGAGGAGGGTCTCCCTTGGGTTCCAGAAAGGGTGCGTTCTGAGCCTTGTCCTGCTGGAATGGAATGGTCATCTGATGGGACTGACGGTTTTTGGGCGGACGCCGACGGTGAACCGGAAGCCCCTTTACCGGGAATCTCCGAAGGGCCTCCAGTGAGGTCCGACGCAACGGTTAAAGGGACTCGCAACGTATCCTTTACCGTCGTGCCTTGATAAACACGGATGGAAATATCCTTGCCGTTTATCATGGCCAATTGTACAGGATCCGGTTCAGGTATGAGAACTACAAACACTCCGGAATCAGGAGCTATGGTAAATCTCTTCCATGCGTCTCTGGGTATCTTTGTCTGTTCAGGTTTCTTAATGATTTGGTAATATAGGAGACCCTTTTCCGGAAGATCGATCCCCACGACCAAATTCATTCCTGATCTGTTGTCAATGTTTAGTATTTCTCCTTTCTTGAAATTATTTTCGTTAAACACAATGGTCTGCTTGTCTATGTTAAGGGAGACATCTCTCCCTCGACCCATCTGGACAGTGCGGTCCTTTTCAGTGGCCGATTCAGAAGAGACCAATGGAGCGTCATCCACGCGAATATCAAAGAGATCGGTGAGAGATTTGCCTGCAAATAGATTGCGATTAGACTTGTCGATAATTCTCACCTCGATGGATTTCCCCATGGCGTCTTCAAATCGCCTGGTCGTCGGATCATATCTTGGGCCTGCGAACTGCACCTCTTTGCCAGCTTTTCCAGCGCTGTTTACCCATTCCATGTTAAGAAGGCCTACATGTCGGATAAGGTTGGCATTCTTCGGGTTGAGATTTATTGCCAGAGACCTAAATCGATCCTGGGGATTCACTTTTTTCAGAACCACCTCTTTGTTCCCCATGGTGATGTCGAGACGGGGTTGGAAATTGCCAGCAGTGTCTTTGACACCATAGATCTCGGCGGGTACCAGTTTTGGTAGAACCGATAACAGAACTGAAACCAATAATGTGCTTAGGATGAGTTTGCTTTTCTTGCCAAGGTCGAGGACATTCGGGAGGTTCATGGTTCACAACCAGTTGCAGCTCGTACCTGGAAAGCGCAACCTTTTCTTAAGGATAGCTTATATTATCAGGTAACCTATCGAAAATCAACGAATAAGTTTGTAACACAATAAGTCGATTCTCTAATATTGAAGCAGACAGAATTAGGGTTTTTCACAAAGTTGTGGCGTACCTTTTACCGCAAGTCTAGACACTTGTTTCAGAATGAGAACTGCAAATTCGTTCAATCATGATCTTCGAATTCCGTTTCAAAGACGGAGTAAGCGCCGATTATTGTCAACAAGAAGCTGGGCTTGCCATGGCGGGGTTGCTCCTGCATCCAGGAAACTAACGCAAGATTAACACCTTCGCGTGGATGACATGAAGTAAGAGAGGGTACTCTATTTTGTGTTTACTTTCGAGAACGGACTCAAAATCATGGTTATTGGTATTTGTCATCTCGGACATGATAGGGTATCAAGGACTTAACATTCGGATACTGCATTCTATGAGAATGATCCAACAAGGCCGAGGCGTCCGAATTCGTATCGCTTTTTTCGGAAGGGCTATTTACTCAAGAATGGCGTACCTTATCTACCTCGCGGCCGACGGGGAACAGCATGAACCTTTGCCCGCCTAGGATGTCGGCCTTATGGAGAGTGAATCAATGCCAAGAATCGAAAACCTTGTATCTCGAAGGTCCCGTGATATTCCACCGTTCCTGGTCATGGACGTACTTGAACGTGCGGTAGAAATGGAGAGAGCAGGAGAGGATGTCATACACCTTGAAGTCGGAGAGCCAGATTTCGATACTCCCCCAAACATAGTCCAAGCAAGCTTCGAGGCCTTACGCGCTGGCAAGACCCATTATACTCCGAGCGTCGGGATACACGAGCTTCGGGAAGCTATCGCGACCCACTATGAAAATGTATATGGAGTTGACATAGAGCCCGGCCGCGTCATAGTAGTGTCAGGATGCTCTCCTGCTATTCTCTTGTCACTCGCTTCTCTAATCGATGATGGGTGCGAGGTCATTTTGCCCGACCCGCACTATGCCTGTTATCCTAATTTTATTCGCTTCCTCGGAGGCGTTCCGGAGTTCGTTCCAACGACATCTTCGTGCGGGTTTCAAATAGACCCTGACAGAGTGAGAAGATTGATCAACACAAAGACTAGGGCAATCCTCATTAACTCGCCATCAAATCCGACCGGAATACTCCTCGAACCTGATCGCATGGAGGCTTTGGCTTCATTTGGAGTTCCAGTGATTTCAGACGAGATTTATCATGGCCTTGTGTACGAAGGAAAGGAGCATTCCGTACTCGAATATAGCGACGGGTGCTTCGCCATCAATGGGTTTTCAAAGCTGTATGCCATGACAGGCTGGAGGCTAGGTTACGTAATATGTCCGGCCGCTTTTGTACGCCCCATCCAGAAGATGATCCAAAACTTCTTCATCAGCCCGGCGGACTTTGTGCAATGGGCCGGCTTGGAGGCCTTGACAAACACGTCTCAGAGTACTGAAATCATGAAAAACACTTTCAACGAACGCAGACTTTACATGTTGAAGCGGTTGAGAGAAGTAGGATTTGAGATCGACGTTGATCCCACGGCAGCTTTTTACATCTTGGCGGATGCTAGAAAATTCTCTAATGATTCATATAAGTTTGCGTTCGATATCTTAGAGAAAGCCCATGTCGGAGTGGCACCTGGCATAGATTTTGGCGAAAGCGCTGAAGGTTTTCTTCGCTTCTCTTACACCAATTCTATGGCGAACATAAGAATAGCTCTTGATAGGATCGAATTATATGTCCGTCAACGATATGGATAGTTCGATAGGTTTCCAGACAAGGAGGCCGTGCAGCGTGGCTAGTCATTTGTATTAGTGACAGCAGATACCATACTAAGCATTCATGGAGTTTTGAGAGTCCCTTGAAATAATAGAGAGGGCCCTAATTCTTGATTACGTTCGAGTACGGCTATATATCTTGTAACGGTAGGATCTAAGCCGGGATAAACTTCAGGATTTTTGCAATGGTACAAGGTGGGGAACTGCCATAAGTTAACACATGGAGAAATATTCCAGCATGCGGACTCCTCGGGTGGTAGTCTCAAGCGATGAAGTACATGGAGATCATGTCGTCTTCTCAAAGCGAAACAGCCACTACCTGCGGACGGTGCTTCGTCTCAAGCCTGGCGACGCTACGAGGGCGCAGTATGGCGATATAACATACTTAGTGGAGGTTGAAGGATTTATAAGAGGCTGTGTTGTTGGCAGGATTACAAAAGAAGCCCGCGTCGCTGAAACAAGAACTCAGCACATAGGTCTGGCATTTTCATGCATCCGCCCGGCTCCTACGGAAGAAATCTTCCGTCATTGCTCCGAGCTGGGAGTAAACGCCTTCTTCCCAATTATTGCCGAACGGTCCAACCGCAGACCTCCGTTTATTAGAGAGCGGTGGCAGCGTGTCGTAGAATCCGCAGTATCACAATGTGGAAGAAAAACTATTCCGACAATAAACGATCCGCTTCCATTCGGCGATTTCTTGAGAGCGATTCCGGATGACTCAACGCGGTTGGTTCTTTCCGTCGAAGAAGATACCGTATCCCTACTGTCTGCGCTGCAACGCCACCCGCCAAAGCGAGTACTGATTCTTGTAGGACCTGAAGGAGGTTTCACACAAGTGGAGATGAGCCATGCCCTGAGCATAGGTTTTCAGGCTGTAAGTCTTGGTCGCTACGTTTTGAGGACTGAGACTGCCGCAATGTTGGCAGTGGGCATGGTATCCTCTTGGCATGACTGGAAAGCGATGGGGGTTACGCGAGCATTCTCAGATTGAGAGATAGCGTGCAACGTGGGGGCTTTTGCAGGAGCGACTTCTTGATCCTACCGCAGGAACATCTTTGGCAAGAACAGACAGATAGAAGGAACGAATGTGACCAACAAGACACACCCTAGCAGCAACACAAGGAACGGCGCGACTCCGCGTATAACCTCGATCAAACTTTTACGAGAAATCCCCATGGCCACAAAGAGGTTGAGACCAAAGGGCGGCGTTAAAAAACCATATTCGATCAGTAGCACCATAATTATTCCATAGTGGACGTAGTCTATCTGGAATCGATTGAGGGTTTCCACAAAAAGAGGCGACAAGATCAGCATAGCAGAAACATTGTCCATTACTGTGCCAATCAAGAGGAAAAGGATGTTAACCATTATGAGAAACAGCCATCGGCTTTGAACGTGGGTGGTAATGATATCCGCGAGCTGCTGAGGTATGCCCTCGGAGGTTAGAAGCCACACAAGGGTCATGGCGCACGCAAGGATGAACAAGAGACAGCCGGACAGGATAGCGCCTTCCATGCACACGCCAGGAACATCCCTCAATTTGATTTCTTTGTTTATGAGCACTTCTACCACAAGCGCATAGGTCACGCTCACAGCAGCCGCTTCTGTAGGCGTGAACACTCCTCCATAGATGCCCCCCAACACGATGATCGGTAAAATGAGCGCCCAAAATCCTCGCCTAAACGACTTCACCGTATGACTCCAAGTCGCCTTCTCCGCTACTAGCCATCCTCTGCGGTACGACATGGAAATTGTGTAGATAATGAACACGCCTCCAATTAACATACCTGGCACTATCCCGGCCAAGAAGATTTCTGCTACCGAAACATTCATTACCAGGCAGTAGAGTATCATGGGGATCGATGGAGGGATGACGATACCTAGGGAACCCGCAGAAGTGACAAGGCCTACCGAGAATCGATCATCATAACCAGCCTTGGTCAAAGCCGGGAGCATGACAGAGCCAATTGCCACTACAGTCGCCGGACTGGATCCTGAAAGGGAAGCAAAGAACAAACAGGCCAGGGTCGTCGCAATAGCGAGTCCCCCAGGATAGCCGCCCACCAAGCAGTTGACTATTTCGATTAGATGCCTTGCCATGGCACCGCGGGTCATAATACTTCCCGCCAAAATGAAGAACGGCACTGACATTAACACCGAATTATCCAGGGCATTAAATAATTGTTGGGGCAGGATGAGCAAGGAAGTAGAAGAGTAAAAGACCAGCGCTAAAGCAGTAGTGGCAAGTAGGAGCAGAGCAATTGGAGTCCCAATCAGCAGCAGCAGAACAAATGAGCCCACTATCGTCGTTATCATGCGTCCTGACTCGCGTGAGGCTTGAAAGGTCTTCCTGACAAGAAATCGCTAAATTGACTTCCACCGTTCATAAGGAATCGTACGGCCATGATGACTGAGAACACTGGTATCGGCAGGTAGGTAATATACTTGGGTATTCTGAGCACCGCGGTTAATGTCCCGAACCGCTTCAGTTTCATGGCTTGCTCCCAGCCATACCACGCCACTACAAGGAGGACCACGCAGCAGATGACGTTCACCAGGAACATGAGTATTTGTCTAACTTTATGACTCCTCAAGCGTTCGTACACGAATACCATGGAAAAGTGTGTCCCGTACTTCACGCCGATAGCAGCCCCGAGGAAGGCTATGAACACGCTGGAATATCGTGTAATCTCCTCCATCCACGTGAAGCTAAAGCCTACGAGATATCGGCACACGACCTGGACAAATGAGACGATGGCCAACGCCAGGAGGACAAACACAAGTGTCCATTCCTCTAATCTGCCAAGAAAGCGCCAGACCCGTCCCATTTGTCTCTTACAACCATCCTCTGTTAGGAAAAATCATCAGGCAAAAGTACCCCTTTGATCACTGCCCTGACCACAAGTCATCCGCAAGCCGCCTTTGGCTAACTTTACTTTTGAGAGTGAGAGGCAACTTTTCCAATGAAGAAATCGAAGAGATCCTTACCGATTATCCCTTTGTATTTGTCCCAAACCCCAACCACTGCCGTTTTGAACGCCTGACGCTCAGGGCCAGTCAGCTCCACCACCTTGACCTCATTCTTCTTGCAATATTCCTCAATCGACAGGTCTGATCGAGGAAGTTTCTTGGTCAGGTCAATGTTCACTTGCCTGTTGACCTGAATACATTCAACTCCGGCTTCGTAAAAGATCTTCTTTTGGTCTGGTGTTAGTTTGTTCCAAACATCCTGGTTAACGATGATGATGCACTCAGTAAGCATGTGCTGAGTTAGAGTTACGAACTTATTGATTTCGGTGGCTTTAATAAGAATAGATGTGAGTAAAGGATTCTCTTGGGCATCGATGGTGCCGTTCTGCAAAGCTGAATAAATTTCTGGAAACGGGAGATCAGTGGGCGACGCCCCTAATTCTTTGAAAGTATCGATATAAATTGGGCTGCTCATAACCCTAATTTTGAGGCCTTTCAGGTCGGCGGGCTTGCGAATTTCCTGCTTAGAGTTGGTGATGTCACGAAATTCGTTTTCGGTCCACCCCACCCCCACAATGCCCTTAGCAGGTAAAAGATCAAAGATTTTCTTCTGAACTTCTGAATCGTCCAAAACTGCGTACGCCGTCTTACGATCAGGATACACAAAGGGTAGGTCCATGATTGCCAACTGGGGGACGAAATTCTGTAAAACGGCTGTACTGATGGTTGCCATCTCTAAGGTGCCTGACTGAACCTGTTCCGCCAATGACACCTCGCCGCCCAGTTGACCCAAAGGGAAGGTCTTTATCTCAATGGCCCCATTTGTCTGGGTTTTGACATAGTTGGCAAAGGCTTCAGCCCCTTTGGACTGTCCGTGAAACGGCGGCGCCACGTGACCAAACTTCATGGTCATGGCAGCATACGACGGCGCGGTGATGAGAGCCGCCAATAGAAATCCACCAATAAGCAACGATAATAACCTGCATTTCATGGGATTCCTCCTTTACGCTCCTGAGAAGTCTTGACGAGGTATAGTTTGTCTTTGACAGTACAAACACACGGAATCTGCCACACATGCGCGTAAATCGCGTATCCATCCGTGTTCGTGTTTTCTATCATATCCAAGGTCAAGATAGCTAGAATTTGTTAAGAAAAAAAGGCGTTCACTCCGAACGCTGCTGGTTTTTCGGACAGTTGCAAGGAGTTAGCGTCGATAGTCCCCAACCATGGAAATGCCGCGCCACTTGCCGCTTTTGAAGCGAGCCCAAAACACGATGCCAAGCAGCATGACATAGACCAGCCCCCAACACCATGCAGCCAGCACTCCCATCCCCAAACATTGGGTAATGATGTAAACCGGCGGTACGAAGAAAAACCAGGCCAGCGCGACTTGGGCCCACATGGCGAACAACGTGTCCCCGGCGCCTTTGAGCGCCCCTGAAAAGATTATGAATAAAGTGTCAAACAGAGTCCAAACAGCCACAATCCGTAGAAAGATAACGCCCCGAGAGAGGACTGCGTCAAAATGGGATGCAGCATCTCTCGTGTTTCTGAATAGTTCGAGGAAAAATTCAGGGAAAATAAGGAAAAGGACGGCCATCGTCCCCATGTAGCACATAGCCAATGCAAACGCTGCGTAAGCGCACTGCTCAGATATGTCTTGCCGCTTCATTCCAACATACTGGCCGACCAGAGTCGCCGTGGCAATGGACATCCCGATCATGGGCAGGAATGCCAGCATCTCGATACTCAGCACGATGTTGGACGCAGCCAAGTCAATCTGTCCCGCCCTTCCTATGAGAAGCACAAAGACGGTGAACGAGGCAATATCCAAGAAAAATTGGATGCCCGACGGGATGCCATAGCGGAGGAGTACCCAAAAGATCTCTCTATGAAAACTAATTTCTCGCCGTGTCGCATAGGTCCGCTGTTCGTGGGCGGACAAGAAAAGCCACGCCCAAAAAATAGTGGGGATCAGGGCTGTGGTTGCCGTAGCCACACCGGCGCCGATAATGCCCATCTCCGGGATCCCCAGCTTCCCGAATATAAGGACGTAGGCAAGACACGCGTTGGCAAAATTTCCTGCCACATTCCCCCACATCACCACCATCGTCTTTCCTCGTCCCGAGAAGAACGACGAAAGGGCAGCATTTATGGGCTGCGCCACGCCGCCTAGCATGAGCAACGCAAAATAATCCTTTTCCAGCGCCTGGACCTCGGGATCATGCCCCGCCCATGTGAAGACCATGAACCCGAGCGGAATGCATGCAACAATAATCGGCGCGGACAAGACCCCAAAGAATATGCCGTGCCACACGGCCTGAGCACAAGATCGAAACCTCTGAGCCCCGTGGTATTGAGCCACAATCGAGTTGACGTATTGAGCCGTTCCTATAAACAAGGAACAAATAGTGAAATAGGTAATGCCCCCGGGTACTGACGCCGCCACAGCCGCCTCGGAATACCAGGACAGGAACATGCGGTCCACAAACAATGTCAAGGTGAGGGATGCGGTGGACATAATGAGGGGAGAGGCCACTCTCAGGACCTCTCGATAACGTTGTCCGTCAAAGTACATAAAGCTTCCTTAATCGGGCCTATCTCGAGCCGTCGTCCCCCCAGCCGTAGCCTTTCCAACTTACGTACAAACAGACTCGGATTATACAGGACTATCGCACCAAATGGAAAAAGGAGGGTTTGGTACCGTGCCCATCCATTGGGATTATTTTAGTAACTCGTGGTCCTCAACAACACTTGCTATGGGCCTCCCCCGAATGCCAAACACAATCGGTATGGATAACAAGGGCATAAGTGAGAGAATTGCCTTCAGCTGCGTCTAAAGAAACGACCAGTGGGAATGGCAAATATATAATGAAAAGATTATTTCACTTCGGTCGCAATTTAACAAACCGGCATTCTGTCATTGCGACGCGACATTGCAATCTCAGTGGATATCACCTGTCAATGCGCGGATGCCTTCAATCGGATCTCTCTCTGGCCAATCACTAGAGATTTAGTGCGCGCCTTCAGAGCACCCCGACCATTTCAACACTCTAATAAGGGAATGCTTTCTTTAAGGAATACTTCCTTGCTGCTGGTGCGCCCGAGACGACTTGAACGTCCGACCTCAACATCCGGAGTGTTGCGCTCTATCCACCTGAGCTACGGGCGCCTTTCTCAAATCTACAAGAAACCCTTCATTACGTCAACACGGAGCGCGTCCTTTGTGCTCTTCGCGAGCATTACTCTCTAAGTTGCCGTGTTTTATCCTCTACAACAGAAGGGGAGGCATGATTGACAAAAGGCCTAGCCCATATCTTTCCGTATATACACTATTCCGGGTACTCAAATTGAAATTACTCTTCCTTAAACACAGTTCGTCGTATCCCCTCACTGCGTATCCCGCGGCAGGCGTATGGTGAAAGTGGTACCCTCTCCCTCTTTGCTTGTGACTGAGATGTCTCCATTGTGGTTCTTTACAATCCCGTAACTCACGGCAAGTCCTAGGCCCATACCCATGCCTTCGGTGGAATCTTTGGTCGTAAAAAATGGGTCAAAGATTTTGTCTAAGATTTCTTCCGGCATCCCCATACCTGTGTCTTGGAAATCAATCTCAACACTGTCTGACAGATCTCTGGTCCGGATAGTCAGAGTTCCAGAGCCATGCATAGCGTCTAGGGCATTGAGGATAACGTTCATAAAGACCTGTTCCATTAGGTTTGAGTCCACCACAACGGGCCCCATGTTTGGCGCATAGTCCTTTAGCAGTGTGATACCAAAAAATCGCTGCTGATGAACTATGATTTGGAGGGTTTGGTCCAATATTTCATGAATTGTGCGAGGTTCCTTTTGCATTGGCATCTCGCGGGCAAAATCGAGAATGCCTTGAACAATTCCTCTGATCCTAGTGGTTTCTCTCACTATGATCTCCAAATCTTTCCTTGTCTGTTCCTCATGTTGGAATTTCTTCAGCAGGAGATGTGCAAATGTGAGGACGCCAGTAAGGGGTTGATTAATTTCATGAGCAATGCCGGCTGACAGTTTCCCGAGGGAAGAAAGTTTCTCTGAACGGAGCAACTGCCTTTCAAGCTTTAACTTTTCTCTGAGGTCGGTAAACACGCCGACTGAGCCGGCTTCTATCCCATTTTCATACAGGATGGCAGCGGAGATGTAAACCGGGATTTCTTGCCCATGGTTATCGATCAGCGCCACTTGTCTTTTTTGTAGAATGTCTATGCCGCCGTAATCTGGGGATTTGAGGTCCTTCATAATCTTTCGAGCTACTCCCGGAAGGTAGAAATCGACGATGTTCATTTTGCCGATCACTTCGTCCTTCTTGTACCCGGTGAGTCTTTCCGCTGCGGAATTGAAGATAATAATTTCTCCTCCCTTGCGTATGCACACGATGGCGTCTGGGGAATTTTCGATGATATTCTCTCGGAATTGGTACGCTCGTTCCAATTCCAGGTTAGCTTCCCTAACGAGAGTTTCAAGGTTTTTCGTGTACTGTTTTAGCTTCTTCTTGAGGGAAACTTTCTCAAGGGATCTCTTGATGGACAAAGTAAGTAGTTCGTCTGAAACAGGCTTGGTAAGAAAATTGGACGCTTCTTTACGGAGGCACTCCACCGCCATGTCCATGTCCCCATGGCCTGATATAATGATAACTTCTGCATCCTGGTTCATTTCCTTGACTCGACCGAGGACTTCGATGCCGCTCATTCCCGGCATTCTCACGTCCAGTAGGACAACATCAGGAGCTTCATTATGAAAAATCTTCAGAGCTTCTGCGCCGTTCGTGGCCGTCAAGACCTCGTATCCATCAACCTGCAAGGTCATTTTCATCATATTGAGAATGCTTATTTCGTCATCCACTAGAAGAATCTTTGCCATTAGGTATCTCCATCGAAAGTATGGGGAATGTAAGTCTGAATGTTGCGCCTTTTCCTGGATTGGAATCAACCTCTACGGTGCCCTTGTGGTCTTTCACTATTCCGTATGTGATTGACAGTCCTAAGCCCGTACCCTCACCCGGTTTTTTGGTGGTGAAAAACGGGTCAAAGACTTTTTGGAGGAGATTTCCGGGAATCCCCGGACCGGTGTCGGACACTTCTACGACCAGACGATTGACCTCGGTAAACAATCTTATGCTAATCAGTTTTGCGCGTTCATCCCTTGGCTCTGAGGCTAGGTTGCCGCCGGAGGCCAATGCGTCCCTGGCGTTGAGCACCAGGTTAATGAATACCTGTTCCAATCGATTCGAATCTCCCAAAATCTTGGGCACTTCTTCCGGAAAATCAAGCTCCCACCGGATGCCCCTAGCCTGGAGCTGTCGCCCGACAAGGCTGAATACGTTGGTTATCGCATTCCGAACATCCAACGGGTTCATGGTCGCCCCTGTCTTACGACCAAATTGTCGCAAATGGTTAATGATCTTTGAGGCCCTTTGAACGCTGGAACTTATCTCTTCTGTGACATACTGAAGGTCCTCGACATCGATAGAGTGGCCTTTCTTCAAGCGTTTGCCGATGAAATCGCAGCCCAGCATAATAACATCTAGAGGCTGGTTTAGCTCGTGGGCTATACCTGTCGCCATTTCACCCAGGGTGGCCATCTTACCAGCCTGGATCATTTTGGCATGTTTCTCCAACGTTTCTGTGACGTCCCACACCGCTGATATAATCGCTGGTCGATCCCTAAAGCGAGTCATGCGGGCATGGAAGTTTACCATGAAAATCGTTCCGTCCTTCCTCTTGTGCTGAATCACGGGCATGGGCGTATCATGATCCGAGGTGAGGAGTTGGCGTATATGGGTATCTGTGTCAGCCTCGTTGCTTTGCATCCCCAAATAAGAGAATGTCATTTTCAGGAATTCTTCCCGTGTAAACTGATATTCTTCCTCTGCCCGTGCATTCAAATCTAGAATCTGGAGGGTTTCGGCGTCGATAACAAATATGGGCGATGGCCCATTATCGAAGAGAAAGCGGTATTTCTCTTCGGACTCACGGAGCCTTGCTTCTGACTCTTTTAGGTGCGTTAGCATACGATTAAGAGACTTTGTGAGTCCCTCTATTTCATCTTCACCTAGCCGACCCTGCGTTTCGCCAATTTCTTGGGCCCGGGACGATGATACCTCACGGTTTATGGTCGAAGCGAATGGCCCCGCGCCTCTGCTGATTTCATCTGCCCGTTTGGTCAACTCCAGCAGCGGCGAAGCAATAATCTTGGAAATCCTTTCTATAAAAAGCCAGCTAAGCACAATAATCGCTACGCTTGCCCCTAAATGAAGCATCTTGAGATTGATGACGATATTGTCTTCCCCCTGCAGTTTGGGAAAGATAGTGAGCTGAAGTACGATACCCATTACAACTACAGCACCTATGACAACAAGAAGGGTACTAACAAGTATTCTGTTCTTAAGGGAAGCAAATAATCTTGTCTTTGGAGTGATCTGATATGAGATGAGGTCGTCGATGACGGCAATCCGTTCGAGGGTGCCGTCGTCTCTTGGCGCGCCCGTGTTTTGACTCGTACCTGGAGAGGGGTAAGGAGACGTATTGAGGTTGGAGACGGCAACTCCGCCAGAATTTATCTTTTCTTCCACACTGCTTGGCACGGCACAGTCCTCCCTAGCCTTGGACTCCGTTATTCGTTTCTGAACACAATAGTCATGCCTCGCTGTCAGGGCCGGGGCGATTCCGGTTCAAGCTCCTATGCCTTAGACAAATCTTTTTCTATACACCATCTCCGCATATAGGGAGTTGATTTGTCTCTTGCCGTCTCATGTTACCATTACGTATAAAATGCATTTACAGCCAGCCATTCTTATCGAAATAATCCCACAGGTCGTCACGCATAGTTTCAAACTCTTCTTTTACATCCTGATATGACTTCGCGTTTTCTATGGCAAGGGCCACCTGTTCGGCGAAGCTGTATAGGAATTTCGTTTCGTCGTCCGTAAAGGGTCTTGGCTCTGAGGTATAGACGCGCAATGCACCGATTACTTTATTTCTAACGATTAGCGGTACACTTAAGATGGACGCTACGCCTTCCCGCATCGCTTCATTGGGATACTGAACCCGTGGGTCAGACGCAGCATTTTCGATCCATACGAGTTTCCCGCTGAGCACGGTTTCGGATAGGCTTTTAGATATTTCCAGAGGGCCCTTATCTACATACTGCTTGCTTAGCCCATGATACGCAAAGATTTTCAGTTTTTCCCGATTCTTGTCAAGGAGACTTAACGTGCTACCCTTAACTTTCATAACTTTAACAACGCCCTGAACAATGAGTTCCAGTACTTCTTTTAGATTAAGGGTAGAGCTGACAGCCCCCATCACTTCTGCAAATGTATCTTCTCTGTACCGTTTTTCAAAACGCTCCTTTCTTTCCGCCATGACTTTTGCTACTAGTTCAGAAAGCTGATCCGGCGTGAAAGGTTTTCGTATGTAGTCCACGGCCCCCATCTTCATGGCTTGTACCGCTGAATCCACTGTGGAATAAGCTGTAAACATGATAATCGACAGGTCTGGATCGATGCCGAGAACTGTTTCCATAGCCTGCAATCCATCCATTCCTGGCATCTTCAAATCCGTTATAAGAATGTCGAACCGCTGTTTTTTGAGAGCTTCTATGGCTTCCTGTCCTCGCTGGCACGTTGCGACGCGATACTCCTCATCCTCCAATATCCGTGAAACGCTTTCAAGGATCACCTTCTCATCATCGAGCACCAGGATGTTGGCCTTTTTATTATCCATGATCTCCTCTCCAAAATCTCTATAGAATTTCCAAAGCCCCAAAGATAAAGCATAATGTTGGCTTTACAGGACGGATTTACGTATCCTGCTCCATATTTTTTGCCACAGATGCAGGTATGTATTTTTTTAGTCCTTCGATATCCTTTCTGACGTTTTCATAGGCCATCGCATTTTCTAGCGCATGGGCTGCTTTATCACCAAATTTGAGGAGAAGGTCCATCTCGTCTTGTTTGAACAACTTGGACTCGCTTGTGTAGATCCTCAGCGCCCCGAGTATTGTCTTGTCTATTCTTAACGGAATGGATAAGATAGAAGCGATTCCTTCTTCCCGAGCCTCATCAGGAAATTGGAGTCGGCTATCGAAATCCTTTTCAAGAACCTGAATAGGTTGTTCTTCCTCGAAAAGTTCAGCTACGCTCTTTTCACTACTTAGCACACCCTTATTGATATATTCTTCGCTCAGTCCGTAGTGAGAGGCCAGTTCCAAGGTCTGATCCGTTTTGCGCAGTATCATGACGGACGCACCTCTTAACTTGAAAAGGTTTACTACACTGGAACAAATCAGCCGGAGGACTTCTTGGAGGTCAAGGCTTGACCGGAGGGCTTTCTCGGCGTTGTCGTAAAGGCTCTCCAGCTCGCGATCAGACCGTTTTTTGGCAATAGTGGCCAGGGCCTTAGAGCATGTTTGCAGAAGTTCGTCAGGAGTGAATGGTTTGGGGAGATAGTCCAGGGCTCCTAATTTAATCGACTGCACGGCAGTATCGACCGTAGCAAAGCCAGTAAACATTACCACTCCTGTGTCAGGATGATCCCTCGCTATTGCCTCTACCACGTCAAGACCGCTTCGGTCAGGCATCATAAGATCGGTCAGAACAAGATCGTAGGAATATCTCTTGAGCAAATTCAGCGCCTGATCTACCCTCATGGCGCTGTGCACATCGAATGCTTCTTGCTCCAGAATTCTCTTGACACTTTCCTGGACAATTTGCTCGTCATCTACTACGAGGATTATTGGTTTAGATGTTTCAGCAGCACACATATTGTTGGCCTCCTTTCCTACCGTGCCTCAAACAACATTGCATTGCAAGTCCACACAAGTGTTCTACCTATTGAGTGTTAGTTTTAGGATTTTGCTGTTTGGTTCTGTCTGGTATCCTTTTCACCAGTGGTTGCGTGATATGTTTTTGGTGACGTACTCGAAATGGCTTCGTGATGCGACCAAAGATTGGCGTAGAATACCGACAGCGATATGCGGGTATAATCATTTTCCGCGTTGCCTTAGTCAGGAACCTTTTTTCGAAATGTTTACTTTGCACACGTTCGTATTTTCATCAAAAAGACGATATACCCCCAATTTTGGAAAATGAAGTGGTACAAAGATCAGGCCTCGCGGAAACCGGTCGGACACAATGATAGGGGCTTCGATGGTTCCATTCGAGGATTCTATTTTTACCACGTCCTTTTCTGATAAGCCATGGGCCAGCGCGTCTTCCTTATTAAGTTCCGCATAGCCGTAAGGGCATAATTTCAGGAGGTTGGCAGATCGGGTGGTAACTGAACCAAAATGGTACATGGAGCTGGTCACCATAAGTTCGAAAGGATAAGTCTTGGCCATGGCTTCCGGCTCTTCTCTCGTCCGCACTGGTGCAAAAGAGAGAAGCCTCTTTTCTGCGTCTCGCTGTCTCAAGACACGCTTCGGATCTAGAAGCACTCCATCATCCGGCAGCGTTTCGAGAGACAGCCCTTTGTATAGTGGAATAGTACCGGCTATTTCCTGAAACACATCTTGGACGTGGTAGTATCCCATAGACGAACCCATTTCTCCCGCCACTGCCTCCAGTATGCACCAATCAGGCATGGTGGGTTCCATGGGCGGGATTGCCTGGCGGAGACGCTGTACCCGGTGCTCAATATTGGTCATGCTCCCGTCCTTTTCAGCATAGGATGACGCGGGGAGGACGCAGTGGGCCATTTGGGCTGAAGGAGAAAGAAATATATCTTGGGCCACCACAAATTCGCATTTCTTTAAAGCGTGCTCCCATCTTGCAGCATTGGGATAATCTGTCACCGGGTCTGCCCCTACGAGATAAAGGGCCCTGATATCACCATGTTCTATTCCAGTAACAATTTCATTTACCGTTCTGCCACGCGAATAGGGCAGACTCTTGCCCCATTTTTTCTCAAACACGGGCCTAACCAAGGCCAGGTCCTGGTATCCTGGCATATACTCCGGCATCACACCCATATCTCCCAGCCCAATCATGTTCCCTTTTTCAAATATTGGGTACACACCTCCTGTAGCTCCGCCGACGTTTCCGGTAAGAAAGGCCAGGTTCATGATGTTCATGACGCATTGAAGGCCGTCTTCATGAAGTATGACATCGCCACCGAAGATGATGGCAAGGCTGGATGCTTCAGCGATAAGACGCGCAGCACCTCGAAGAGATTCTAGACTTAATCCTGTGCGTCTCTCTACTGCTGAATATGGTATCTTATCAACAAGATTCTTCATAGGAAGAAAATTGACGGTGCGGTCTCTTACAAATTTGTGATCCCAGAGGTTCTCATCGAGGATAACTTTCATGAGACCTAAAATCAGTTCGCTTTCTGAATAGGGTCTTATCCGAAGCCGAAGCCGCGCAAATTTATCCAGACTTGTTTGGCAAGGATTTACGACCACAACATTCTTGTCGAATTTTCTCGCAGCCAGCTTTATCTTCCAGCCGGGGGCTGGCGTTTCATGAACCGGGTCGGTTCCCACGACCATAAACGTGTCGGCGCGCAGCAGGTCTTCCAAGGCGCGAGAAAACACAGGCCTCCCATAGGTTATTTCCAGAGCTCGCAAGACCCTCAGGAATGTAAATCGAGCCTCGCTGTCGATATTGTTTGTCCCGATTACTGTTCGAAAGAATTTCTGGAACGCGTAACAATCCTCGTTGGAAAGACGGGGGGAGGCAAGCCCTGCAATGCTATCAGGTCCTGATTCACTTATAATCTTCCTTAGCGTATTGGCCGTGTGTGACACTGCTTGATCCCAAAACACCGGCTGCAAGTCCCCACCTCGTCTCAGCAAGGGCGCGGTAAGACGTAAGGGGCTCTGGACAAAATCGTATGCAAAGCGCCCTGCCACACAAAGGGTTCCGTTGTTATGGGAATTATCGTCGGTGGTAATACGAAAGATATTTTGGCCCTTTACATTAATCTCAAGGCGGCATCCTGCAGAGCATAACGGACAGATTGTCGAGGTTTTCCTCAGCTCCCAGGATCTGACCCATCCTTTGGATTCTTTGTACGACATTGCGCCAGTGGGGCATGCCTCGACACACTCGCCGCAGAATTCACAATTCAGGACCCCGCCGTCTTTGGTGGTTATTCTAGCACTGTAGCCAGCTTCCCGCAGAGCAAGGACGCTGGCCCCTATAACTTCATGACAAACTTTTACGCACCTAAGGCATGTAATACAGAGGTTGGGATTGTATTGGATCATTGGCCAGTTTCTTACGACAGGCCAGGTCTTCCTCTCCATTGCATAGCCTTCTCCACCAACGGCGAGGCGATGCGTGAGGAACTGGATTTCACACTCGCCGGCGGCCGGACATATAGGACATTCCAATGGATGATCCATGAGTACGAGTTTCATTACTTCTTCTCTAATCTTATGGATTAGAGGTGTATCCGTTTTGATAATCATCCCCTCTTGGGCCACGGTGTTGCAGGCTGTCATAGGACGATCTATGCCTTCTATTTCCACGACACACATGCGGCAGGAGTCCGAAGGACTTATTTTTGGATAATAACAGAGGGTGGGTATCCAAATTCCCGCTCTGTGTGCTGCTTCTAGGATAGTCATCCCCTCTGACGCGTTTACTTCCATTCCGTCGATGAACAGAACCGGCATCTTTCAATCCTCACGGGTCGTATGTTTGATGGTACAAGAGATGTTCATTCTGCACCCTTTACAGCCAGCAGGATCAAGTGAAAACACCGTAAACAGCGACTGGCTTCGATTACGGAACTCCTTTGGGTTAACCCCGAATCTACCTCTCGAAAGTTCGATATACGTTCTTGAATGTCAAGTTTTGATCTTGTGGCGCGAGTCGATCCACGACTTGGCCTCCTCGCTGTGACTAAGGTCCCGTGATCTCCTTCAATTTCCGTGATAAGGTCTTCCATCCACTCGCTTTCAGACCGTTTACAGACTCCGTCCTTCAAGTACCTGTGAATCATTTTTGCGGCACGCTTGCCTCCGGCAATGGCGTGCACCACCGTTAGTGGGCCAGTGGCAACATCACCTGCTGCAAACACCCCCGGACAAGTCGTCATCATGGTATGTGGATCGATCTTTATCGTGCCTCTCCGGGTTGTTTCTACGCCGTCTTCTGGAGAGAGACAACTCAGGTCAGACCCCTGCCCTATAGCCGGGATGAGCGTATCGGCAAGAAAATCAAATTCGGAACCTTCTATGGGAACCGGTCTTCTCCTGCCGCTGGCATCTGATTCCTCCAGAACCATCTTTACACACTTCAGACCATACATTTTCCCTTGATCATGTAATATCTCGATCGGCTGGGTGAGAAAGTGGAATTCCACCCCTTCTTCGCGCGCATCTTCCACTTCGAGAGGATCGGCCGGCATTTCTTCCATACTTCGCCGGTAAATGACAGATACCTTCGATGCGCCCATCCTAACACACGTCCTAGCGCAATCAATGGCCGTGTTCCCCCCTCCAACTATTACGACGTGCGCGCCTACAGTGACTTCCTGTCCTAAATTTATATCCCTCAGGAAATCTATACCTCCTGAAAAAACTCCCTGAATCCCTTCCTTTTCGCCTCTGAGTCCAAGAAGGGTAGATTTGTGGGAGCCTATGGCCAAAAGCACAGCCTTAAACCCCTTGTGAAACAGGCGTGAAAGTGTGAAATCCTTACCGAGTTTACCGCGATTAACGTCGATCCCCAGACTGCACAGGATATCTATTTCGCGTTGTAAGACGTCACGGGGCTGGCGGTACGGCGGAATGCCAACGGCAACCATCCCTCCTGGGGACGGCAAGTCTCCATAGATGGTTACGCGGTGGCCAAGTCTGTTCAGGTAGTAGGCCGCCGAGAAACCGGCCGGTCCGGTGCCGACAACACATACGGGTTCACCCTTCAATTCCACTTTTTCGAGGGGGGGCTCCAACTGATGGATGTACTCGTAGTCAGCCGCCACTCGCTTAAGGGTTCTAATTGGGATGGCTTCATCCCCCATGTTTGCAATACTGCACGCCTTTTCACACGGCGCTGGGCATATCCGCCCCGTTATGCCCGGGAATGGCATCTCTTCACGAATAATGGCCAACGCTTCAGCATATCTCAGTTCCTGGAGCATTTCTACATAGCTGGGAATATTGATTCGACACGGGCACGTGTTCATACATGGGGCCGAGATGCTTCCCTGATATGCTACTGGTCGTTTTGCTACCCCATTTGCTACCGCTAGTTCAAACTCCGATCGATAGTATTTCAGACCGTCACAAAGGAGTTCTCCAGCACTCTGACAAACAGAACATTTTGCCGCGTCATTCAGGAGTTCAGCCATCTGTTCTAGGATATCCAGGTCGCTGTTCTTGCCTTTTCCCTGCATAATCCCGTCAAGGGTCAGCATAATGAGCTTTGAGCCCTTGATACCAGTGATACATTTTCCGCAGCAGTAATTCGATTGGATCTGCTTCACGTATTCTGCGATCATGGGCACGAAATCGAAGTTTGCCTCGAATTGGAGAAAACCCTTCCCGCTCATCACGGCAATGACATTGTCAGGGAAATGGTGCGGGAGCGGAAAGTCATTCCCGAACCGGCTGGCTGTGTCACCAGATTCCTCGTGATCACGAATGACGTGCCTGCCCCATCGCCCGGCAAGAACCCGTTTCATTGTTACCTCCTCTGAGTATAAACATCTCCTATCTTGCAAGAGGCATTGTCCAACGAAAGTAACCAAGAGATTCGGCGACGAACATTGACGCCGTTGCGGCGTTGAGCATCGCATTTGGTGCCTGTTCGTCCACAGCGTTTTTTGAAAATTCATCTATACGTCGAGGCACTTCTGGTTCTCTTCAGTTAAAACAGCGGGATAAAGGACCTACACTTACCATCAAGGACGGAGGAACGAACTCTACGCGAAAAATAGATGCCGATAATGGCAATGACATATAGCGCGTCCATGACCATCTAAGATGCCTCAAAAGAAATTATCTGGTGTTCACGCACGACTCGGATTGCGCCCAGGATATTCTCTTTAGGTGGAGATCGCATCGTAGGTGGCTTACCTCGTCTTCTCCCTAGCCCTGACGGCCCTTGATTGAACCCGTCTGCCTGTGTAGGCAGAGGAGTAAACGAGTAGAATCATATATCATAATTTGACTACTTATAAACCAGAAAGTTGTGTTCGGACGGTTATAAGAAGGCTCATTGACTTTGCATGATCCCGAGGCTACATTCTTCTCGAATGTCGTTAACAACGTAACGCTGATCGACCTACGGCGTACACGGAAGGGCAGATGAATCCGTTTGAGCTTTTCCAATCCTCTGAGATATACAAGGTAGCCATACTTTATTTCTCCAGATCTCGCGGTCTCGCAATCATAGGGAGACACGTCCTTGGCAACAATGTAGAAGTAGTCCAGATATCTGGTGAAGTTGACCCTCATACTGGTAATTTCACGGCATTGGACTACGCGGGGGCAGACGCGTCTGAACGCTTTCCCATCGTGTCTAAAAACGACTTCGAGGCCTTGGTATCGTATGTTGAAAGCAGGATAGACGCACAAACTCAAATGAGCGTCATTGAACCCGAGGTCATCAAGTCCATTTTGGAGCGCATCCCCGTTGAGCACACCAGCCAGTATCTCCACTGATAAAGAATTATCGGGAACCAGGAGCCCTCAAGTGGTGTCGGCAGTCCCATACCTTTTTCTTGGCGCTGGACTTCCCTCATTGATACTGTAAGGAGAGTCGATGGTATCAGTGATAGACCCACAGCTCCATGTGAATGACGACTTGCCCAAGAAATTGGGTTTGATTGACACCCACGCTCACCTTCAATTGGGACCTCTATCCCAAGACCCAGCGGGAGTTGTTGGACGCGCTCTTTCCCATGGCATTAATTGGATTATCAGCGTCGGCTTAGACCTTGAAGATGCCAAGAAGATGTTGGACATAATAGAACCTTTTGAGCATACCTATGCCTGTATCGGATTTCATCCCCATAATGCGAGGAATATATCTGATGACAGTCTTGCTGAAATGCGTTGGCTCGCTCAACGCCCTAAGGTCGTTGGTTACGGAGAGATAGGTTTAGATTTTTTTAGAAACATTTCACCCCGTGAAAAGCAAACAAATGCGTTCATAGATCAAATTCTCTTGGCCAAAGACCTCAATTTACCGGTGGTTATCCATTTGAGAAATGCTTATAAAGAAGGCCTCGAGATTTTGGAAGAACACACTCCTTTTGAAAGGGGAGGAGTGATCCATTGCTTCTCTGGTACCATGGAGGATGCTCTCCGGACCCTCAAACTCGGATTCCATATATCCATTCCTGGAACTATTACGTACAAGAAAAATGATGCATTCAGAGCTATCATTACTCAGGTGCCTTTGGACAGAATCCTCCTGGAAACAGATTGTCCATTCCTTTCACCGGAGCCGTTGCGAGGCAAAGACAACGAACCGGCTAATTTGATTTACACGGCTCGCAAGGTCGCAGAACTGCGACAGGTTGATTTGAACACCATAGCCGAGATCACCACGAAAAATGCCTTTGGCCTGTTTGGTATCTCTGACTAAAGGTTGCTTATCTCGGGCAACGATTATGTATGAACTCAGGTTGCCCCATCAGCTTCGGCTCTTCGTAATGACGAAGCATGACCGTAGGTCATTGTGGACTAAGGGAAGCAATCTCGAAAATATTATAAACTACCGAACTATGATTAATGTTTGGGATCGTCTTAACGCCCTTCACCTTCGTTAGACCTTACCGTGAGAACTGGGCATACTGCTGTTCGGACTACATTCTCTGCGGTGCTACCAAGTATGAGATGCTTGAAACCAGTCCATCCATGGGTCCCCATGACAATAAGACCTGCCCTGCGTTCTTGAGCGACCCGTACGATTTCTTGGGCCGGAAATCCGAGTCTAGAAACGGTCTGAACCTTTGAGCCAGTTTCAGCGCATTCCCTGGAGAGAACTTGGAGAGATTTTTCCACCGATTCCTGGATTGTCGCCAAAATCGACTGAATATCTATGGGAACCCCTCGTTCTAAAGACGGATACCCTATTACGGAAGAATTCACAACATGCAGAATGATGAGTTCGGCGTCGAAGGCTTGGGCAAAGTCCAAAGCCCACTGACGGGCGGCTGCTGAATTTTCCGAGAAGTCAGTTGCGAAGAGAATTGTTTTTGGCAGCATGTTTGTTACCCCCTAAGACCGGCTGGTTAGATGCTTCACAGTCAGATGGCCGGACGTACTCAAAGTATCTCACAACCTCTGCTTTTTTCTCAAGAGCAGTTCAGGGTTGGGAATTGGCAGCTGAAAAACTACGGTGTTAAAGACTTCGCATTAACACCATGAATGGTTCCCATTGTAGAGTTGTACCGAATAAGGCATAAGAAGGTACATCTCTTCCGGCCTAAGACGTATTGTCTCAGAGGCACCTATGCGAGCGATTAAGGGATCATTGAAGAATGCATTTATTCGTAACATCCGGCGGACTATTGCAGAGTATAGTATGATTCCAGAGGGTACCGGCTTGGTTGCCGCTGTATCCGGAGGACCTGATTCCGTCGCGATGCTGCATGCCTTGGTTTTATTATCCAAGGATGAGTGCTTTAGAATCGTTGTTGCCCATTTTGATCACGCGCTCCGCCCAGAGTCTTCAGGTGAGGAGTTTTTCGTTTCGAAGTTGGCTCACAAATTGGGATTGGAATATCGTACAGAAAGGGGCTGTGTACGAGAGTATGCGTTGTCCCAAAAAATTAGCATAGAGGAAGCTGGCAGGCTGCTTAGGTATGATTTTCTGGAACGCATCCGTAACGAGTTTGGGGTGCCAGTCATAGCAGTGGGGCATCATGTTGATGATCAACTAGAAACCTTTTTCTTGCGGCTCTTTAAAGGCGCCTCTCTGGAAGGACTATGCGGCATACCACCTGTGCGAGGGAACATTGTTCGACCCCTCATAAGGGTGAACAGAAAACAAATCCTTATGTTCCTTCAACAAGAAAATATCTCCTATGTTATTGATTCTTCAAACCTTGAAGTTGGCACGGAACGGAATTTTATCCGGAACGTCGTGTTTCCCCTCATTAAAGAGCGCTTTGAGAGTTTTCAAGACTCTGGTCATCGTACAATAGAGGTACTGCGTGATGAAAACCAAGTCATGGAAGACATGGCTCAACAATTGTATCGGGCGTCGGTCACGACTCAAGAGCAGGGTTTGCATCTGGACAGGAAAAAGTTGTTGCAATCGCCGACTGCCGTATGCCGGCGAGTTGTGATGAAAACCCTGTACTCTCTTGCGGGACCGCGATCTAGATTCGGACAGTCTCATTTGCATCTCATCGAGCAACTGCTTGTACAAAAAAGACCCTCTGGAAGCGTCCAGCTCCCTCACAGCATACAGGCACGACGGACGTACGATTCCATTTGCTTCTGTAAGGGTAAAAGGGCTTTTCAGAGGCAACCCT
>Ga0172368_10000670_pt1 | contig 48788 bp, 46 predicted proteins | sample Lak11m_FD_114540 | JGI IMG/M metagenome (GOLD analysis project Ga0172368, IMG submission 114540) | Freshwater microbial communities from Kabuno Bay, South-Kivu, Congo - kab_022012_11m | ecosystem: Environmental > Aquatic > Freshwater > Lake | place: Democratic Republic of the Congo: South-Kivu... | reverse complement strand
CAATAGCGCAAATAAACACAACAAAAAATGAAATAAAATTCCTATCAGATTATTCTAAAAAAAATAAAAATAAGAAAATCACTTTAAAGTTATTTAAGGAAGATCTAAAGATAGGAATCATAAAACCTCACATCTCTATGTTCGCAGAAGAAATACTTGCTTACAAAAATTTTGACGGAGTGATCTTAGAATTATTAGGCATAGGTCATATGCCAACAATGAAAGTAGATGAATACACAGATGAAAACATCAAAATATACGAAGCGATAAAAACACTTTGCAAAAAAATGCCTGTAGGAATAGCGCCCACCACAATTTACGGAAGACTAAATCTAAATGTTTACAGTCCTGGAAAACAACTACTAGACGCAGGAGTTATTGGAAACTACACAGACATGACTCCTGAAACCGCATTCATAAAACTGGCCTGGCTAATTTCTAACTACAAAAAAGAAGAAATCAAAGAACTCTTCGAGAAAAACCTACGAGGAGAAATCTCTGAAAGAATCGAAAACGAGAATTAAAGATGAACTACAAAGAAATAGGATTTAAATGCGGATTAGAAATACATCAGCAGATTGAAGGTCGCAAGTTATTCTGTAATTGTCCGACTGAAATAAAAAAAGGAAAACCAGATTTTACATTCGTAAGAAAACTACGTGCCTCTGCCGGCGAATCTGGAAAAGTAGACAAGGCAGCACAACACGAGCTAGAAAAATCAAAGCTATTTGAATATCAAGGATACAACGATACTTGTTGCTTAGTCGAAATGGATGAAGAACCACCACAACCTGTAAACAAGGATGCACTGGAAGCTACATTAATAATGGCGAAACTTCTAAACATGAAAATTGCTGACTCAATTCAATTCATGAGAAAAACTGTAATAGACGGATCAAATGTCTCAGGATTTCAAAGAACTGCCCTAATTGGATACGATGGATATTTAGAAATAAATGGTAGAAAAATAACAGTAGATAGTCTGTGCTTAGAAGAGGAAGCGGCTCAAGTAGTAGAAAGAACAAAAGAGAAAGACACATATAATATTTCAAGATTAGGAATACCTCTGCTTGAAATCGCGACAGCTCCAGAAATAGAAACTCCTGAAGAATGCAAAGATGTTGCAGCACACATAGGGATGCTACTAAGAAGCACAGGCAAATGCAAAAGAGGAATAGGAAGCATAAGACAAGATGTGAATATCTCAATCAAAGGCGGTGCAAGAACAGAAATCAAAGGTTTCCAAGAAATAAAATCCATCCCTCTAGTTATAGAAAAAGAAATAGAACGACAACAGAAAATGATCGCTGTCAGTCAGCGTTCAGACCGCATCTCCCCGGTAGACTCTGGTGTCAGAAAAGCAGAAGCAGACGGCACAACAACGTTCTTGAGGCCAATGCCCGGAGCGGATCGTATGTATCCTGAAACAGACATAGACACAATACAACCAGAACACTTGCAAATAAAAATACCTGAAACATTAACTGAAAAGCAAGAAAGATATGTGAAAAAATGGGGCTTGAGTGAAGATCTTGCTAAAAACATAATAAAAGAAGAAAATAGATACAATTACTCGCTAGAAGAAGATTTCAAAATATACTCATCATCAAGTTTAAGTGCTATGACAATTGCGACAACCATTCTAAACACTATTCCAGATGTAGAAAAGAAAACTGGAAAAACAATTGACTTTGAAAATTACAAAGAACAAATTTTTGGAAATTTATCCTCAGGAAGTATTGCTTCTTCATCACTCCCAATAATATTGACTGATATTGCAATCAATAAAAAATTTGATCCTGAAAAATATGAACAACTAAGCGACAAAGAAATAGAATCGGTAATAAAAAAAATAATCAAAGAAAATCCTGATGCACCTAAAGGCGCAATAATGGGAAAAGCAATGACTGAATTCAAAGGAAAAGCAGATGGAAAGAAAGTCAGCGAAATTATTTCTAAGTTAATTTAATTCATAGAAGGGTGAGCATCTGAACCAGAGCCAGCCCAATACGCTGAAGCAGTAGAACTTGAAAGAGGAACATTAGTTCCAGAATCAGCCCAACCATCAGCATCACTATCAACAAAATTAAGCACAGATGACGCTGGATTTCCATTCAATAAATAATACTTATTACCTCTAGCCCCGTCATCAAAAGTGTTCTGAACGTTGCCGTTTGTAACCCATTTAGATCCCGTTATTTCATTATCAACAAAGGAATTAGAGTAAGATTGAGCATTTATGGAAATAACATAAATACCAGAAGCGGCACTCAAGGTATTTCCTGAGAATGTGTTGTGATGATTGTAATTATTAGAATACGTGAATACTGCAGGAGCACCATCGTATCCTTCAATTGTATTGCCTGTAAATGTTCCATAGTATGCAGCATGATGGAAAGTTAAACCTCCAAAGTTGTTTCCCCTCATAAGATTGTTAGAAAATACAGTTCCAGTCAAGTCATTACCTATTTGAGCACCTAAACCCGGTAAACCTTTAAATTCGTTATTTGAAAAAGTGCTATATTTTAAAACACTATTTAACCATAAACCCGGGAACCAATTGTAAGCAGTACACTTATTTCCTGTAGCAGTGATTCCTGAAACAGAAGCAGAAACAGAATAGTCAGTACTAAAAGTACAAGCAGTTCGATCATAGCTAACAACAACATTGTTTTGAACCGTCGTGTCTTTTGCATAGATAACTGTCAATGCATCTCCAGTTTGAGTTCCGTGCCCTCTTAAAATAACATTATTATTAATAATAGATGAACTGATTGGGTAATATACATAAATTCCATAAAAATAACCTGTTAGAGTAAGATCTACATCATTATTTTCTATTATTACATTTTGAGAGTTATACCCAACATATATTCCCCCCGCTGTTCCTCTAATAATATTTCCTGAAACAATTGAATCGGAATTATACGAATATAAATAAATGCTATGTATATATCCCCCAGTTTGAGAAAAATGATTATCTATGATTTCAGCACCAGTTTTTCCAGAAGCAACATAAACCCCTTTATTAAATCCAGTAATGTTACAATTCTTAATAATAACGTTGTTTGCTTGAACATCAACTCCATTAATGCCCGAAGCAGGAGATTCTGGTCCAGCAATACTGTAATCTTGACAATCGAGTGTGACTCCTGCCTTATCAATAGTGAAACAAGTAGTTCCGCTAGTAACAGAATTATTTAATTTGTAAGTCTTTCCCGCTTCAAAAGTAATACCGCAAGAAGAAGCAGTTCTTTCTCCTCCTGTTGTTACCTCATCAAACTCATCATAGTTCTCCACAAATTCAGAAACATCTGCATAAACGGGTTTAGCGTAGGCAGCAGTACTAGCAGCAGGATAATAATTGAATTGAACATCAAGATTTTCACGTTTACCTGAAGTTAAACCAGTTCCTTGACAAGAAACCTCAAACGAAGCACCATCGCCAACAGCACTTGAAGGAACATCGCAATCAATAACCTCTCCAGTTGATTTGATCGTCGCTGTGGCATTTGCAATAGCAACATCTTCTCCTAAAGTATTCTTAAATTTAAATTTTTGATTCGCATCATTAACTTCTGATCCTGCACAAAGAAATCCTTGACTTGAAACACATCTAGAACCTCCAAATCTATCAAAGATTCCAAGTTGAGACATAGCTCCCACCAAAACAAGAACCACAAGAAATGCCCAACCATATGTAGTTAGAAACTCTAATGCGCCCTGCCCTTTTTTGTTCATAAAATTCCTTTAACACTTGCAGTATAAAAAGTTTATTAAACATTGGTTCAAAATTTACAAAAATTTATAAAGAATATTCTGAAGTTCAGATACATGGTAAAAGTAAAATTTGAAGTTCCTAATCACAAGGAACTAATAAAAGAACACACAGTTGTAGATATGCACAGCCACACTCAAGCTTCTTTTGATTGCTCAACAGACATAAAATCATTCACACAAAAAATCCGTGAGTTGGGAATAGGTGTTGCCATAACTGATCATGACGAGATAAAGGGATCTTTGTGGCTAAAAAAACATCATTCTTCTATATTCCAGATACCCGGAATAGAAGTAACATCAAATGAAAAAAAACATATTTTATTATATTTCACCAAGCATAAAGATTTGGAACACTTCTACAACAAACACATTTTGCTAAATAAAAAAAAGCAAGGCAGAACTACTTTTGTGGGAAAAACTAGGCTCTCTTATGAATACATATTAGACTTAGGGAAAGATTACAATGCAGTAAGAGTTTTACCTCATCCATTTATACGCGTTATAGGAATATTTAGAAGCATAATGAAAACAAACGAATTCAAAATAATGAAAAAAGTTGAAGGAATAGAAGTAATAAACCCTACACAATCATATAATGCCAATCTTAGATCCTTAGCATGGGCGCACTTGGAAAACAAAGCGTATACTGCTGGAAGCGATTCTCATGTTTTATCTACACTCGGAAACACAGTCACAATAAGCACTGCAACAACTCCAGAATCATTTCTTGAATCAATAAGAAAAAAACAAAATATTGTTGTTGGAAAATCAAATACGATGCGTGCAGATTTCTTGAATTTAAGAACAATTGTGAAAAATCATCTTTTAGGAAAGCCAAAAAACAAACGAGAACTGGAAAATTAGGGTTCTAATCGTTCTTCAAGTCTAAAAAAATAGATACCCACAACATCGAGTCATCGCAATAATATAAAGGCCTTTTAAAAATAGAGCCATCAGCAAAATAGACTTCCAAAAAGTTTTTGTGTTTTACAATATTCTTCTCATAACTTTCAAGATACGCTCGGAATACTTTCGAATCATATTTTTTTACAACAGACATAAAACAAAGACCCAAGTGAACCCAAATTGTATCTGCTTCATAACCTGGAACAAGTAAATTTGCAACGTGTAAATTTTTCGGAACATCTTCCTTTGAAGTATATTTTAATGGAAATGGAGAATCAAGTTTTTTTGATTTAATCGCAGCTAAAGAACTTGCAAACATACTTTTGTCTTTGAATAATCCTGTCCAAAATGGAAAAGTATTAGCATCACCAGAAATAATCTTTTTTCCAGATAAATCCTCAATGAAATAAGTGCCAGTCCAAAAATACTTTTTAATAACAGCAGAATAATTAAATCTGTGTAAGCTGGACTTAACACCTATTCTTTTCAAATCTTCTGAAAACATACCTAAAAGACAATTATTATAACAATCACTAACTCTTAAAGAATGATCCTTCATTGAAGAAAAATTAATATCTTTTCTAAGCAAGCCAGTATCTTTATCTACATAATTCTCAAAAAATAGTTCTGACAACTCACTAAAAAAGGCTTTGTATTTATTTAGTAACTTCTTGTCATTCAATGTTATTAAACTTCTTAGCATATACGCCGCAGACTCAGGAGTGTTAGAGGGGAAATCAACAGGTTTATTCGACGGACTTATGTGCGTAGTTATCTTTCCTTCTTTCAAATAAATCTCCATCGCATAAATCAAAGTATTTCTTACTTCCTTCTTAAAACCTAATTTAATCAACGATTCACAACACATACCGAAATCTCTAGCATAAAATTGACAAAAATGTCCAGCACTAGTTCTAAAATATTTTTTTTCAGAATCATAACAAGATTTAATAATTTTTAAAGATATCTCGTCCACAGAGCCAGAGTATTTCTTTAAACCAAAAGCGTGAATTCTAAATGCTCTGTTAATAACTCTCAATCCTTCAAGTAGAATTCTGAGATCATTGATCATTTTTCCTCTTTCTTCAATTTCTCAACATCTCTATCTAAATATCCAGTCTCATTAACCGCATCTTTAAAGTTAAGTCCGAAAATAACAAGCAAAATCAAACCAATTGCAGCAATAATCATATCTTTAACTCTGATAATTAAACTAAGCGCCAATCCTGCAGCAGTACTTACATTTATTAAACTGAACACAGAAATTTGACCAGCTTCTAGTGCGCCTAGTGCCATAGGTACTGGAACAAGATATGCTGCCCCAACAAAAGTAAACACTAAAAATATCTGGAGAATACTTAAGTTATGCCCAACTATTTTAGCAGCAACACCATACTCGAAGAACATCAAAATCCATCCGAGTAAAGAAATAAGACCTGTATAAAGAAAGTATCTTCTATCTTTATGATAAAATTTGATGATTAGCAATTCAAACTCTTTGACTTTTTTCATGAATTTCTTCAAAGATTTTATCTTAGACACTTTTATTAATTGTAAAAAAGTGAGAAAGAAATGTTTGCCACGCATAACTCTGTAATTAAACAAGATTAACAAAACCAAAAACAAAACAGAAAGACTAACAATCAAATAAGTTAAATTTGGAGAAATGACAAAACAAAACAACATAACTATGCTTCCAATAATAAAAAAAGCAAAGGAAGTACTGACTTCTAGAGTTTTATCAATAACTACACTAGATAAAGATTTATCAAAAGGTATTCCTTCTTTTGAGGATAAGAGTGCAGCTCTTACAGGTTCTCCACCCAACTTTGCAGAAGGCGTAATAAAACTAACGGCTTGACCAACCAATCTGTAACTGTTCAATTTAAAGAGATTTACATCTTTCATTCCTTGAGATCTAAGTATTATTCTCCAACGAATAGTCATGACAATCATCAAACTTAACTGAATCAACACATAATATACAATAAGTTCAAATGTCGCACCTTTGAATGCATCAATAACATCTTTAATTGAAATTATAGAAAAGATATACCCAAGAGCAGCAACGCCAACTAACACTGAGAATATTACAACAGTTCGTTTATTGAAAATTTTTCTTAAATTTACCAAGGGCTAACACCTTACGAACCTGAGGGGATTCGAACCCCCGACCTACAGCTTACTCAGCCGCCGCCAACGCTCTTTACGTCATAGGACCTAAAAAAATGTTTCGGATCTACACTTAGGAGGCTGTCGCGCTATCCAGGCTGCGCTACAGGTTCAACAAACAGAGAAAAAGTAATTCCTTTTAAAATATTATCGGTAAAACTTATTTAAATAACTATAAAAATAAAAGGATAAACCTTAGTATATGTATCTCTTAAAACAAATACCTGAAGATTTTCTTGTAGAAGAAGTTACTAATTTAAATTTTGAAAAAAATGGCAGATACTCCACATTTATTCTCACAAAAAGAAGCTACACAACAGAAGATGCCATTCAGGCAATTACAACTAAATTCAGAATAGACCGAAAAAAAATAGGTTATGCGGGCATAAAAGACAGAAACGCAATAACAAAACAATACATATCAATAGAAAATGCGCCGAATAATCTTGGAGAAACTTTACTTAAAGATATAACTGTAGAGTTTGTTGGTTACTTGAAAGAACCAATAACATTAGGCTCATTAAAAGGAAATAATTTTAGTATAACTATAAGAAATTTGCAAAAAACAGAATTACCAAAACACAATAAGCATAATATTAATTATTTTGATAAACAGAGATTTTCAGGAAACAACATAGAAATAGGAAAAGCCATTCTAAATAAGCAATTCAAAGAGGCTTGCGACCTAATTACGTTAAGGGAAGGAAGTTACAGAGAACTTATAGCTAAACATCTTATAAAAAGCAAAAATGATTACGTAAATGCACTAAAAAAAGTACCAAAAAAAATACTGATGCTCTACGTTCATGCATATCAAAGCAAAATTTGGAACGAAACAGTACAAGAATATCTAAAAGTCAAAGAAGATACTCTAAATGAAGAAATACCTATAGTTGGTTTTTCCACTGACCTTCAAGAAGGAACTCTGAAGAACATAATACTAAAAATAATGAAAGGAGAAAGCATAACCTTTAGAGATTTCATAATAAGAGAAATTCCAGAACTAAGTTTTGAGGGAAATACAAGAAAATTATACGCAGAAATACAAAACTTAATCATAGGAAAACAAGAACAAGATGAATTAAATGAAGGAATGTTCAAAATAAAAATAGACTTCTTTCTTGAAAAAGGCGCTTATGCCACAATGGCAATAAAACAGATGTTTTAATTCTAAAAACCGATCATTCAGCTTCGTACAGAAAGATTTATATATTGATCCCTAAGACTGCGGAGCTCTCTATGGTCAAAAATAAAATTTCAAATTATTTTAAACAAAACTTTGTATTTGATTTAAAGGCAGGCCTAATAACAGGAGTGGTAGCTTTGCCTTTGGCAATAGCTTTCGCAATCGCATCTGGAGTTAACCCTGTTCTAGGATTATATACTGCAATAATTGCAGGAATCTTAGGATCCAGTTTAGGCGGTTCAAAATTCTCAATAACTGGACCAACTGGAGCAATGACTGTAATAGTCCTATCAACTGTAAACAAATATGGTTTAGAAGGTCTTCTACTCGCAGGATTCCTAGCAGGAATAATACAAATATTACTTGGAGCAATAAAACTAGGCAAGCTAGTTAAATTCATACCCTTACCTATCGTTTCTGGATTTACCGCAGGAATAGGCGCAATAATATTTATAGGACAAATACCTAATTTTCTAGGACTTATAATTCCTGCGCAAGAAAATATTTGGAATACACTTATAGAGATTGTAAAAAATGTTGATAGCGCAAATATCTACGCGCTGGCAATAGCTCTAGTAACTTTGGCAATACTAATATTTTTACCAAAACACCTTAGTAAAAGTAAATACTCAAAGATCATACCTCCATCTATGATTGCATTGGTACTTGCAACGTTCTTAACAATCTACTTCCAACTAAATCTTCCAAAAGTAGGAGATATACCTGCAAGGTTACCTTCATTTAATTTTATTGTAATAAACTTCGATTTAGTAAAAGGTGTTCTGCCTGCAGCATTTACAATTGCGCTCTTAGGAGCAATAGAATCATTGTTGTGCGCAGTGGTTTGTGATGGTATGACTAATACAAAACACAAAAGCAACAAAGAACTAATAGGACAAGGAATAGCAAACACAATTATTCCATTTTTCGGAGGAATACCTGCAACTGCAGCAATAGCACGAAGCGCAGTAAATATCCGGGAAGGAGCAAAAACCAAAGTCGCAGGAATTATTCATGCACTGTTCTTACTGGTAATTATGTTATTTTTGGGAGGAGTTGCACAACAGATACCAAAAGCATTCTTGGCAGGAATACTCATGTTTGTATCCTTCAAAATGATCAACATAAAAGAGTTCAAAACAATAATGAGAATAAGCAAACAAGAGACTATTGTTCTTTTCATAACATTTGCACTTACTGTACTCACAGATCTTGTTTTTGCAGTTCAAGTTGGAATGATGCTTGCAGTATTTCTTCTATTCATAAGACTATCAAGACTTACAGAAATACATAATTTAGAGGAACACGATCCTAAGCAAGAACTTGAAAAATTATACAAAGGAGAAGCCAAACTTAAAGAACTTGTAAGCATCTACACAATGAACGGCCCTTTCTTCTTTGGCGCTCTTAATATTTTCGACAATAAATTAGAAGAACACATCCACATAAAGAAAAAGTATATAATCTTAAGAATGAAGCACGTTCCTTTCATTGATACTAGCGCAGTAGAGCGTTTAATCACATTCATAAAAGACAGAAATAAACATGAAAGTAAAGTGTATTTAACCACACTAAGTCAAGAAACTAAAAAGACTCTTTTTTCAAACAAAGAGTTTTTAGAACTGATTGCAGAAAATAATATATTTGATACAACCGAAGAAGCAATACAACATATTAATAACAATACAAAAAAGCAAGATTAAATAAACAAACACCACGCTGATTAAACAATGAAAGTAATAATAAAAAAAAATTATGAAGAAGTATCTAAAGAAGCCACCAACATAATAATAAACGAAATAAATCTTAATCCTGCTGAAACCGTAGGCTTCGCAACAGGATCAACTCCTCTAGGAATATATAAAAATTTAATAAAAGCGTATCAGGATAAAAAAGTAGATTTCTCCAAAATAACAAGTTTCAATCTAGATGAATACTACCCCATAACCAAAGAAGATTCTCAAAGTTATTACCGGTTCATGCACGATAACCTTTTCAATCACATAAATATACAAAAAGAAAATATAAACATACTAAATGGATTAGCCAAAGATCCTGAAAAAGAGTGCGAAAAATATGAAGAAAAACTAAAAGTGAATCGTCCTAGCATTCAGATACTAGGAATAGGAAGCAATGGACACATCGCATTCAACGAGCCTGGTTCTTCTTTCTTAAGCAAAACGAGGAAAATAACTTTAACTGAAAAAACGAGAAAAGATAATGCTAGATTCTTTGAAAATCCTGAAGATGTACCAAAATTTGCACTTACAATGGGTCTGAGCACAATATTTGAATCTAAAAAAATAATACTATTAGCAACAGGGGAAGGAAAAGCAGAAGCAATAAAAAAACTTCTAGAAGAGGAAATATCTTCTTCTTGTCCTGCATCAATTCTAAGGAAACACAAAAATACGATAGTAATAATCGATGAATCTGCAGCAAAACTATTAACAAGAAAAGAGATACCTCCTACAATTAATGGTTACAAAATACTAACTCAAGAGCATATGCCTGAAAATAAGAAAATAGTAGTAATATCTCCTCATCCTGATGATTCAAGCATAAATGCGGGAGGAACAATTATGAAATTATCTTCCGCAAATAAAATAGACACATTTGTAATGACTACAGGGCACAGAGCAGACATACCTGGAACAACCAAAGAAGAGCGAATAAAAATACGTGAAGAAGAAGTAAAAAAAGAATGCGAAATCTTAGAAACAGTACCTCATTTTTGCAGATTAGCTTTTTATGATAATGAACCGAAAATAAAGGAAGATATAGAAAAAATAACCTCTCTATTAAGAGATCTCACGCCAGATATAATTATGCTCCCTTACGAAAGAGATGCACATCCAACACATATCACATCTAGAAATATAACCCTTGAAGCAATAAAGAATTTAAATTTTAAACCTGAATTATGGGGCTATGAAACAACATGGTCTTTGTTCAAAGATAAGGAAGTTAATCTCATTGTTTCATTAAATTCTTATGAAATGAACCAAAAATTAGAAGCAATATCTTGTCATAAAAGTCAAATTGCTAGAACAAGATATGATCTTGCTGCAAAAGCACTAGGACAATTCAGAGCATCATTAATTCCAGAACAAGCACTAACCCAATTTGGAAAAAAGTCAGTGAAACTTGACAAATATCTAGAACTATTTAACGTAGAGACGCAAGAATAACCATTTCTAAAACAGAAATATGGGACCTCTGGGATTTGAACCCAGGACTTCCACGTTTCAGTCGTTTCGGCTCCGAACATTTGCATCGCTCGCTCCGCAAACACTTCAGCGTGGCGCTCTCCCAGTCTGAGCTAAGGTCCCCTAAGATGTGAAGAACAGTAAATCCATTTAAAAATGTTTTCCAAAAATGCCTGAACTTCTCTTCTAATTATAAAAACTTATTTAAAGCATAAATTCCCTGTGAGAAATAGAGGGTGAATTAAATAAATGAATGTAGAAATAATCCCGACAATATTTAGTACAAATAAGAAAGAATTTGATTTGAGATTTGAGAAGCTCGTACCCATTTCAAAAAGAATTCAAATTGATGTAATGGATGGAAAATTTGTAAAAACAAAATCCTTTCAGCCTAAAGACCTCCCGGATCTTAGAAAATATAAGAATTCTTTCGAGGCCCATCTAATGGTTAAAGACCCTACTAAATTATTCATAGTTCTAAAGAAAAAAGGATTCAAAAAAATAATAGTTCATTATGAATCATTAAAATCTGACGAGAAAGTAGCTGAAACAATAAAAATATTACAGCATATGAATATGGATCCTGTTCTTGCAATAAACCCTGAAACAAAAATTGAAAAAATAATTCCCTTTCTAAAAAAAATAAAAATAATTCAACTAATGGGAATAAAGCCTGGAAAAGAGGGTCAAACGCTTTTAACACAAACATACAAAAGAATAAGCCGATTAAAAAAAATAAAATCATCTCTAAAGATACAAATAGATGGCGGAGTAAATGAAACAACAGCAAAGAAACTTGTGAAAAGTGGAGCAAACATTCTTACAACAGGATCATTCGTCATGAAAAGCGAAGATCCTGAAAAAGCAATAAAACTTCTACAAAGTGCATAAAAAACAATAAGCCTTAAATATTACAATTCTCTAAAAAACTCAATGGATAAAAAAGAGGTGGTGAGTCTTCTTAATTTGCAAGCTAAAAAGATAAGGCAAAACATAGTTAAGATGATTCATGAAGCAAAATCAGGACATACTGCAGGATCCTTGGGCATGACTGATGTATTTACTGCGTTGTACTTTTGTTTCTTGAATGTAAACCCAAAAAAACCAAAAGATTTTGATCGAGATTATCTTATTTTATCTAATGGACACATTTGTCCCGCGCTTTATGCAACTCTGGCAGCAAGAGGATTTTTCAAAGAACAAGAATTGCTTACTTTGCGAAAGTTTGAGTCAAGATTACAAGGACATCCTCATAGAGAATCACTTCCGGGATTAGAAACAACAAGTGGACCATTAGGAAGCGGTCTAAGTCAAGCGTGTGGAATTGCATTAAGTTTGAAAAGAGATAAAAAAAATAACAAAGTTGTTTGTTTAATGTCTGATGGAGAACATGATGAAGGAAATACATGGGAGTCTATAATGTTTGCACACAAATATCATTTAGACAACCTTCTAGTTATAGTTGATAGAAATAGAATACAAATAGACGGCAACACAGAACAAATCATGCCTTTAGGATCATTGCGAGAAAAATACTTATCCTTTGGTTGGGGAGTTATAGATATAAACGGAAACGACATGCAAGAAATAGTAAATGCATTACAAAGAGCAACACTTGAAAGAGAAAAACCCTTGACAATAATTGCACACACAATTCCTGGAAAAGGAGTAAAATTTATAGAACACGATTACAACTGGCACGGACGTGCACCAAACGAAGAAGAAACTAAAAGAGCGCTGGAGTTATTAAAATGAAAGAACTTAAAGCAACAAGAGAAGGATTTGGAGAAGGATTACTGCTAGCAGCAAAACAGAATGCAGCTATCTGGGCATTAACTGCTGACCTTGCATCATCAACAGGATTGCTTGAATTCTCAAAAGAATATCCTGAAAGATTTGTTGAAGTAGGAGTTGCTGAACAAAATCTTGTAACCGTAGCATCGGGACTCGCACACACCGGAAAAATACCTTTCGCGACAAGTTTCGCAGTATTTTCTCCAGGAAGAAATTGGGAACAAATAAGAACAACAATTTGCTATAATAATCAACCAGTTAAAATAGTTGGATCCCATGCAGGACTTGGAGTTGGAGAAGATGGAGCAACACACCAAGCGCTAGAAGACGTAGCGTTAATGAGAGTTCTTCCAAACATGGATGTAATTGTTCCCTGTGATTTTATCCAAGCAAAGAAAGCAACACTAGCAATTTCAAAAACAAAAAATCCGACATATTTACGATTAACTCGACAAAAATCGCAAATAATTACAAAGGAAACAGATAAATTTGATATAGGTAAAGCGCAAATACTAAGAAAAGGACAAAAAGATAAAATTACAATACTAAGTTGCGGACCTATTCTTGCAGAAGCTCTTATTGCAGCAGATGAACTAAAAAAAGAAAAAATAAGCTGCACAGTAATAAACATACATACAATAAAACCTCTAGACGAAAAAACCATACTCACTTTTACAAAAAAAACAGGAAAAATACTCACACTAGAGGATCATCAAGTTATCGGCGGCCTAGGATCAGCAATTAGCGAACTACTCTCAGAAAAACTTAATGCGAAATTTAAATTAAAAATAATGGGTGTTGAGAATAAATTTGGAGAATCAGGAACGCTTGAAGAATTATATGAAAAACACAAATTAAACTCAAAATATATAAAGCAAGAAGTCAAAAAGATTCTGAAATGAACATCATATTAGAGAGACATAGCAATAAAACGTTCCCTGTTAATATACTTGCATTGGATGTCGGGGGAACAATAACCCAAACAGGAATAGTCGGTACTAAGAACAACAGATACGAGTTGCTATACTCAACTGAAGTTTGGTCAAATAAAATCAAACTATCTCAATTCATTGATGATTTAGTTAAACATGTTGAAAACAACTTGAATCTCAAAATACACGCAGTTTCTATTGCTGTTGCCGCAACATTAAATCCTAAAAGAAATTTTGTTAATAGCACCACGAATAAAATAAAAATAGATTCAAAAGAACTTGAAAAAAAGATCCATAAAACAACATTTCTTTTGAATGATTTCGAGGCTCTAGGATATTCAGTAAATATTTTGGATAAAAATAATTTGAAAACAATAATAAAAGGAAATGAAATAAAGCATTCTCCTAAAATAATAATAGGTGCAGGAACAGGACTAGGAAAGTCCATACTTATCTACAATAAAGAAACTAAGTCATATGTCCCGTTACCTAGTGAAGGATGTGATGCAGATTATCCCTGTCAAGAAAATATTGAACAAGAATTATGCAAATATATAACAAAAAACACACGAAGACTACGCCAAGAAGAATTAGTTTCTGGAAGAGGATTACAAAAAATATATCAATTTCTTACCGAACATAAAAACTATGCTCATAATTTAAAGCAAAACAAATACTGTGAAGAAATAAAGAAAGCAAAATATGATTCTTTATTAATTTCCAAATATAAAAATAAAGATCCTATTTCTGCAGAAACATATAGATTATTTTCAATATTCTACGCCAGACTAATAAAGAACTTCGCGCTAGAAACTCTTAGCTCTGGAGGAATATACTTAGCAGGAGGAATAGCAATAAGAGATCCTGAAACTCTTGGAGAAGAATTCAAACAGGAAATTAAAAAGCTTACAAAATCACAAAAATTTATTAAGCAATATCCCCTACACATCATAACTGACAAAAAAATAAGCTTAATTGGTGCAGCAATGTATGCACAACTAAATAAAAAAGGATGAACAATGAAAATTTTCATAGACAGCGCAGACATAGAAGAAATAAAGAAAGCATATAGTTGGGGAATCATTGATGGTGTGACCACTAATCCCTCTTTGATAAAATTATCTTTAGAAAGAAGAAAAGCAGCAGGAGTACAAACAGAATTAAAAGATTACATAACCGAGCTTCTTAAAATAGCAAAAGGAACTCCTGTAAGTTTAGAAGTGACTGAAACAACAGGAGAAGGAATGCTAATGCAAGGAATATTACTCTACCGTTTATTTAATTCGGTAGCAAAAAATGTTTGCATAAAAATACCAATAAATCCTGCACTCACAACAGACACAGCAAAACAATTTGAAGGAATATACGCAATAAGTGAATTAGCAAAAAGAAAGATCCCAGTAAACTGCACACTTGTATTTACTCCAGAACAAGCATTACTTGCAGCAAAGGCAGGTGCAACATATGTAAGTCCGTTTGCTGGAAGAGTCGACGATCTTTTGAGAACAAAATCACAAGCATTGTTTGGGCAAGATGAATACTACCCTTCTGAAGGAAAGGAAGACAAAACAAAACTTATTGAAGACAATGGAATAGTGTCGGGAATAGACTTGGTTGCACAATGTGTGGAAATAATAAAGACATACAATTTACCAACAAAGGTTTTAGCAGCATCATTAAGAAATCCTAGACAAGTAAGAGAAGTAGCATTAGTAGGTGCAGATATAGCAACAATCCCCTTCAATGTGCTTGATAAACTCCTAATACATCCAAAGACTCAAGAAGGAATGAAGAAATTTGTTGAAGATTCAGTTCAAGAATACAAAGAATTAGTAAATAAAAAATAAAAAATTATTCTACTATTAAAGTTCCTGCCATCTCAGTGTGTCCTTCTCCACAATAAGCAGTACAGAAGAATGAAAATGTACCTGTTTTATTTGCAATAAACTCAACAGAAACTTTGTCTCCAGGATTTAAAACTTCATCTACTCCGAATTCATTTAGTGCAAAACCATGTGCAACATCAATGCTTTCTACGTTTAAAACAACTTTATCCCCCAGATTTACTCTTATTTCTGATGGATCAAAAGACCACTGTTTTGCAATAATATCAAATTGCTTAACAGGCGCACCTTCTGTTTGAACCAAGACAGTTGAACTAGAATCATTATTACCTGTGCCAGAAGCTGCAGATTGATCCACACCGTTTTGGCTACTACATGAAGTGACTAAAAAAAGTATGAGAACAAAAATTAAAAAAATAAATTTCTTCATCTTATTTACCCCATGCAAGAATTCCTACAACAACTAAGTTGACCAAAGGAATAGCCATTAAAATTCCTAACCAGCCTTCTTTCTTTCTAAATTCTGAAATTCTCCAATACCACCAAATAGTCAAACCAATAGATACAAAAAAACCTATTCCTGGAATCATGCTTCCTATCCAGAGAAATCCATAATACCATTCATACTTTGCAAGCATTGGAATGTAGAATAAATTTGCTACAGGTATCCATGCTAACCACGTAGGTTTAACCTTTAATCTTTTTCCTATTGTCATAACCGCCCATGCAGTGTAGACATATATTGCTAGCCCTAAAATTATTGCCAAAGCCAAGAAAGCTCCCATAAAAGCTCCCAAAAAAGGCAATGCGCTTGATATATCCGTCGCCATATTACTTACCTCCTCATTTTTTTAATGAACACGAATATTTTTAGTAATATAAAATAATGAAATAATAATTAACTTAACTTCAATTCAAATACTAAATCCGAAATCTTAACTCTTTTTTGTTCACGAGAATCTCTGTTTCTTACTGTTACAGAATCGTCAGTCAAAGATTCGAAATCTATTGTAACACAATAAGGCGTTCCTATCTCATCCATTCTAGCATATCTTCTTCCTATGCTCCCTGCATCATCATAAAATGAGGAAAATTTTTCTCGTAAGGAATTAAAAACCACTTTGGCTTTAGCCACAACTTCAGGTTTATTTTTAACAAGAGGAAGAACCGCAACAGTTATAGGCGCAATTCTTGGATGAAGATGAAGAACGACATTTCCTCTTTCTTTATCGTCATCGTATGCTTCGTACAAGAAAACAAGGAATGCACGATCAACACCCAAACTCGGCTCAGCAATTACTTGTGGAATAACTTTTTTTTGAGTTTCATCATCAAATAAAGAAAGATCTTTCTTACTAAATTCCATGTGCCTCTTCAAATCATAATCGGATCTATCCGCAACACCTTGCAATTCTTTCCAACCAAAAGGAAAATTATATTCAATATCCCAACAATCTTGGCTATAATGCGCAAGTTCATCTTTTAAATGTTGTCTGACTCTGAAATTTTTTGATTTAGCACCATTAATAAAAAACCAATTAAGATTTAATGCTAAAAAATAAGCGTGCCACTCATTTATTAATTTAGCTTTTAAGATTTCCTTAATTGTCATCTTTTTTGCAGGAACCTTATGCTTTTGCATATCTTCAGAATAAACATTAAGCTCAAATGACTCATATTCTTTAATATAAGGACATTTATTCTTTTGATCAGGATTAATAAAATACTCAATTTCTAACTGTTCAAATTCTCTGCATCTAAACAAGAAATTTCTAGGACTAATTTCGTTCCTAAATGCTTTACCCATTTGAGCAATACCAAAAGGAAGTTTCAATCTTGCATTATCTTGAACATACTTGAAATCTGCAAAAATAAGCTGAGCAGTTTCTGGTCTTAGAAATGCTCTTGTCTTATCATTTTGTTTAGGTCCAACATTTGTTGTAAACATCAAATTAAATGCCTCACATTTCTTGAAGGCTTTACCGTTAGGCGCTTTAAGTTTATGCGCACTTATTAATTTGTTAACTTCCTCTGCAGATATTCCATCAAAGCTATCTTTGAGAACTTCTTCTAAATATTGATCTGCACGAACTTCAAAAGAACCATCTTCAGAGACAAGCATAAGATCTGCGAAATTCTCCGCATGACCAGAAGCCCTCCACACATTAGGATTAGTAATAATTGAACCATCAATTCCAACAACATCCTGTCTACTTCTAACAAAGTAGTTCCACCACGTATTTTTGAGATTTAATTTCATCTCAGAACCATAAGGTCCATAATCAAAAAACCCTGCTAATCCCCCATAAATTTCAGCAGTAGGATAAATTAAACCCTTACGTTTACAAAAACTAGCCATTTCGTCAATTGATAAGCTCATAAATACATGTAAAAAAAAGAGGTTAATAAAGTTATTGAAAAAAACTGGCAAAAACATCAAAAGTTAACAAAATATATAAACAAAGAACTCAGACTATCACTATGAAAATTTACTCACTTGTAGGCGTTTTTACTATCATCTTAGCGCTTTTTATGCTAACTGGTTGCACTAAAACTGTTTCATTCAACGAATTAAGCTTGACTGCGAGAGGAAATACCTCTGTAAGCAATTACTGCACACTCGTGTTCGGCGATCCAAATCTATCAAAAATAGAACAAAACACAATACTTGCAAATTGGAACAAAAGCAACACCATAGATTTGCGTGTAGCAACAATGGCTGGATGCAGTTGGGTACCCACTTACCAAGTAAATCAAAATGGAGATACTATCACGCTTAAGGTTTCTTATCCTCCAGATTATTACGAAAGTATAAATTCTTGCTATGAAGCAAAATGCGAGTACATTCGTCTATATGATGTAGAAGAAAAAGAATACACTGTAGTTTTGGATTACAACGACCAAAAAATCAAAATACCTCTTTTACTAAACTGAAAATGTTAAGAAAATATTGAACAAATAAAATTCTGAGTTGAAAATTAAATGTGTTTTTGTTATAGCATATCTTTTCTAAGCTTTAATTTAAATCCTATGTAATTAACAAGTAGATGAACTGGAACAGTACATATTAATAACACAAGAAAAGGAAAAACAGATATCTTATAAAAAAACGTGACCAAAATAAAAGCGCCGAGTGTATAATCCATCTCGTCAAAAGGAATAAAAGGTTGACCTGGTTTAAAATTCAATTGTCTTTTGAAAAAACTCTCAATAAGATCCCCAAACAATGCGCCGAACCCCAATAAAAAGCCAATAAGAATAAAATTAAAATTTCCATAATCAACCATGTTTAAGTTTGAAAAATTTACTAATCCTTGCAATCCTGCAACAACAATACCCACAATGGTTGCAAAGAAAAATCCTCTAAATGTTTTGTTTGCACCGAATATACGTTTACCTCTAAATTTTAAGCCACAGTCAACAGAATAATTTAAAAAATTTATTTTAGAAAATAATACTGGCGCCATATTAGCAAAATATGCTGGTACAAAGAAGTAAGCCAACTTTAGAACTTCAAACAAAAATGAGTCTATTTTAACCACCTTGTTTTAACATAATCACCTATAGTAAACAAAGACAGAATAAAAACTAACGCAACAACTGGCGCCACAAGAATATTTATTTGAAAAATCAGAACCCCTATTAAAATAAATTGGGCAGTTGTTGTAAGTTTTCCAAAAACTCCTGCTTTGTGAACTTTTTTTGATTTAGAAAATTTGATGTAAATTATTTCTGATAAACTGTAAATATCTCTAATTATAATCACAAAAAACACAATCAAAGAAATTCTGTCTAAAAATAAGAAACCTAAAAATGCCAAAATTATAAACGCCTTATCACAAAGAGGGTCTAATGTTGCACCAAAATCTGTAGGATTTGATAAATTTCTAGCGAGAAAACCGTCAAACACATCAGAAAGAATAGTCAAAATAAGAATCGTTAATAAAACATAAGAGTTGTAAAATGTGAAAAGGAACAGCACAAAAATAAATGCTAAGGGAATTCTTGATAAAGACAAATAATCTGCGAGTCCGAGCTTCATTTGCTAAACCTCCTGCTCAATTTAACCAAATCCAGTGCGCCGAGAATAGATAAAAATCTGTTTTTTGTATAATGTTTCAGTCCCATTTTTGTCATCAAACTCCTCTCCTTATTAAAATTAACCTTAATATGTCTGAAAAAACCTATTTCTGAACCACAAATAATCACTTGTCCTTTTTTTATTGAATCTAAAAACCCTTTAATTGAGTTATGCTTACAAAATACAGCCACTGACCCCACATAGTCCAACACATGCGCATCAGACCCTGCAGTAAATTTCTTATGGTTCTTGACGCCTACATTCTGTATTCTAATATTTTTATCTCTAGATATTGTTCCGTTAATTCCCTCGAGAAAATCCAAATCGGCATGATTATTTAATTTGTACAATCCGCAACTGCCAGAGCCAAATGGGTGAGCCGCAGAAATTAAACAAGAATATTTTTTTGCACGTTTGAGCAATTCAAAATGCGAAATAGTCAAACGCATCGCATTCAATAAATTAGGTGAAATTATTTCCTGATCGAATTTTTTTAAATCTTCAAATGAATAAAAGTAAAATAAAATATGCACACCTTCTGAACAAGTAACTTCTACCCCTGGAATAACTAGAACATCTTTGAATCTTGTATCTTCTTTTATCAACTTATTTGCTAAAAGAGATCCTTCAACAGAATTATGATCAGTGATCGCTAGTCCGAATCCTTCTTTTTTGGCTTTTAATAACAAAGAGTCTATGCTTGTAGATGAATCAGGAGAATAACAAGAGTGCACATGCATATCTACCCCCGAATATTCACCATCATTTAAGTTTTTAAATTCGGATTTATTTTTACAAAACTTCATACTTGTAAAAAAACGAACTTCAATATAAACACTTCGCTAAATTGATGAAAAATAATGAATAAAGAAGAAAGAATTTAAAGCAAAAGCCTTATCTTAATTCAGTGGTAAGAAAGTCCAGAAAATCAAGAGCAGAATGGAAAATATACAAGAACGTATTTGATTCCTTCACTGAAAAGAACTTATTTTTACTTTCTAGCCAAGGACATTTTGCAGAATTGGAGCAACCAATAGCACTTGGAAAAGAAGCCAACGTATTTCTTGCAAGAAAAAAGGATGACACCCACGTAATAGTAAAAATATATCGTCTAGAGAATTGCAATTTCAATAAAATGTTTTACTACATCAGCGCAGATCCACGTTTTCTAGGACTAGAAAATCAAAAAAGAAAAGTAATATTTTCCTGGGTACAAAGAGAGTTTAGAAATCTGTTGCTGGCCAGAGAAAAAATAACTGTCCCCACACCCATAGCATTCAAAGATAACATATTACTTATGGAGTTCATAGGAGACGACATTCCTGCACCAAAAGTAAAAGACCATATTCCTGAAAATCCTGAGAAATTTTTCAAAACAGTCATAAAACAAATAAAACATCTAATAGATGCAAATCTGATTCATGGAGATTTATCAGAATTTAATATCCTAAACTATAAGGAAGATCCTGTTTTTATAGATATGAGTCAAAGCACGCCTCTGAAAACTCAAAATTCTAGAGAATTACTGGAAAGAGACCTGTTAAATGTATGTAAATTCTTCAATAAACATGTAAAAATAGATGCTGAATCAGTTAAAAAGGACGTACTCAAACATTTTGACTCAAAAAGCCCTGACAAGCTTTAAAAAAGAAGTAGAATTACCAGATACCATGAATTACTCATTCGACCTGAAAATACCAAAGGAAAGAATCGCCATACTTATAGGAAAAGGCGGGGAAACTAAACAAGAATTAGAAGAGTTGACCGAGACTAAAATAAACGTGGATTCAAAAGAAGCTGATGTCAGAATAACAGGCGAGGACTCAGTTAAAATATATGCCTTAAAAGAGGTTGTCCGTGCAATTGGAAGAGGATTCAACCCGGAAATATCACGATTACTATTAAAGCAAGACTATGTTCTAGAAATGATAAACTTATTAGACTACGTAAAAAACAAGGGGCATTTTGAGCGAGTAAAAGGAAGGGTTATCGGTGCAGGCGGAAAATCAAGGGACACCATAGAAAAGCTTACTAACACATTCATATCGGTATATGGAAAAACAATCAGCATAATTGGTGAAGCAGAGGATGTAATTGTCTGCAAAAAAGCAGTAGAAAGTTTACTTCTCGGAAGTCCTCATGCCAATGTGTACAAATGGCTAGAAAAAAACAGAAAGATGAGCAAAGAAAAACAAGCCATAGACTGGTGAAACGGAACATATCTTCTGTGAACGGAATGCGGAATACTGTTTTCAGCAAATTGCAACGCTGTAACTTTGATTACTCACTTAATAAATTATACTCAAGGGCTCTATAGCAGAAATTCTTTTCAGTGTCATCACTTAACACACCACAATCCTTTCCTTCTTTAACATAATTCAAATAACAAGCATCTTTTTCTAGACTATCACTCGCATTTAGACAACCAGATTCGACACCAGAGTTATTTGAAATATTCACATTTGTACCCGCATTTGAATTATCTGAATCTGTTTGGGAAGGCACATATAAATCAGGCCCTTGAGATTTATTCACTAAAGACAATACTAATATCACAAGAAAAGCCACAATAAATAACAAAATACCACCCACAAATAAAGGCACACTACTCTTTGAATATTCTTCTTTTATCGCTTGTTCGATATCGGGGCGCGACCATCCTCTATTGATCAAATTATGTCTAAGAATATTTGGATTGATTCTATTCTTAGCCTGTTCGCGAACGTAATCTCTTAATTCTTTATCCATCCACTCAACTCTTTTTAACGATTAAAAGCTAATCCATTTATATTTTTTCTGAAAACAATAATGAAACACTAAAAAAATAAAGAAAGAAAAAACACATGTAAGCAAAAAGTTTATTAAAGAAACCTCAAATTCCAGATTTCATGGAAAATAACCAAACTCTGGATTCATTCTCAGAAAAAACTGACAAATTAGACAAACCTGAGAAGAAAACAAAATCAAGTGATGCTAAAGCGCACGAGTTAGCAAAATCCCAAAGAGAAATATCAATTGCGGAATTCTTCGAAAAAAATAGACACTTACTGGGCTTCGATAATAAAAGAAAAGCACTTCTAACAACAATAAAAGAAGCTGTAGATAACAGTCTAGATGCCTGCGAAGAAGCAGAAATACTTCCAGAAATAAATGTAGAAATAACAGAAATGGGTACAGACAGATACAAAGTCGTCATAGAAGATAATGGTCCTGGAATAATCAAAAGTCAAATCCCGAAAATATTTGCAAAATTATTGTATGGAAGCAAATTTCATAAATTAAAGATGCAGAGAGGACAACAAGGAATTGGAATAAGCGCAGCAGTAATGTACGGCCAATTAACAACAGGCAAACCTGCAAAAATTCTAAGTAAGATTCATCCAGATGAACCTGCACACTATTATGAACTAAAAATCAATACTCAAAAAAATGATCCTGAAGTAATAGCAGAAACAACAAGAGAATGGCATAAAGAAAATGGAACAAGAATAGAATTAGAACTTGAAGCCAGTTACATGAAAGGAAACCAATCCGTAGATGAATACATAAAAGAAACAGCAATAATAAATCCTCACGTGACTTTAATTTATCAGCCTCCGAAAGGCGATCAAATAATGCTTGTAAGAGTTACCGATCAAAAACCTAAACTCGCATCAGAAATCAAACCACACCCATATGGAGTGGAACTAGGGATGTTAATCAAGATGATGCAAGTGACAACTGCAAAAACAATCAAACAATTCTTAATGCAAGATTTCTCAAGAATAGGAGATAAAACTGCAGAAGAAATACTAGAAAATTCCACAATATTAAGCAACACAAAATTAAAAGACATAAATAGAGATTTAGCTGAAAAACTAATTGATGGAATAAGAAAAACTAAAATAATGATGCCTCCGACGGATTGTATAGTTCCAATTGGTGCAGAGCTTCTAGAAAAAGGGCTAAAAAAAGAGGTAAATGCAGAATTTTACACAAGTGTAAGCAGAAGCCCTGATGTATACAGAGGAAATCCATTTTTAATCGAAGCATCACTCGCATATGGTGGAGACATACCAAAAGAAGGTTCTCTTAATTTAATGAGATTCGCAAACAGAGTTCCATTATTATATCAACAAGGAGCGTGTGCTGTAACAGAAGGAGTAACTCAAACAAACTGGAAACAATACGGGTTACAGCAGTCAGGAAGCAACATGCCTCAAGGACCAGTAGTATTAGTTGTACACATTGCATCTGTGTGGGTTCCATTCACTTCTGAAGCAAAAGAAGCAATAGCACATTATCCTGAAATAATTAAAGAAATAAAATTAGCAGTACAAGAAATTGGAAGAAATCTTTCGAAATACTTAAACAAGAAAAGAAAAGTTGGTGACGAATTAAAAAAGAGAAGTTACATTGAAATGTACATCCCTCACATTGCAGATGCATTAAAAGAGATATTAAAATATTCAGACAGCGATAGATTAGAAGTTGAGAAGAAATTAGAAAAACTACTTGAAAAAACAAGAGGAAAATTAGAAGACATGAAATTTGATCCGACAAAGAATGAAGATTATGATGAGGACTTTGCGAAAATAGGAAAAGACGCTTATGATTCGGATGAAGACTCTGACAAGGAGGATGAAGATGACTAAAGCTTTAGACAAAATAACAAATACAGCAAAAGAAATATATCAAGACATAAAGGCTGGAAAAAAAGCAGAGTTGGAAGCCCCTGTAAGAAGTCTTAACAATGTATTTTACAACGAAAAAGACGGATTCTTTGAATTGAAAGGATTAAACAAAAAAAGAACACTAACTGCAAACACAGTAAAGACATTTGCACAAACTTTACGAGTAATGGCTCTATCAAAAAATCTTGTAGAGACTGATGATATCGCAACAAAGAGGGAAGCGTACTACGTAAGCAAGAACTGGGGAGAAGCAAGATTCAAAGAACAGATGGAATCAGATTCAGTTATGGATGACATAGAAGCGATGTTCGGAGTGAATAGAGAACAACTAGGATTTATTGCAGATGAACACGGCGGAAGCGTAGCAGGAGAATTAATTGTAGTAGATAAAGATCCTAACACGGGAAAAGATATTAGAATAGATTGTACACAATTCGGATCAGGATCATATAGCATACCATCAGATGTAGAAAAGTTAAAGTTTGAAACAAAAGCAAAATTCATACTAGCAATAGAAACAAACGGTATGTTTGAAAGATTGAATAAACATACATATTGGAAAAAAGCAAACTGTATACTTGTAAGTATGGGTGGAGTTCCAACAAGAGCATGCAGAAGATTCATAAGAAAATTGAGCGATGATGCAAAACTTGATGTCTACGTATTTACAGATGGAGATCCATACGGGTATCTAAATATTTACAGAACATTAAAAGTTGGATCTGGAAACGCAGCACACATAAATGAATACTTTTGTGTACCAAAAGCAAAATTCATGGGCATAACCCCTAATGACATTGAAGACTACAAATTACCAACACATCCTTTGAAAGATGTTGACATAAAAAGAATAAAAGACGGATTGAAGAATGATCCATTTATTCAAGCATACAAATCTTGGCAAGATGCTCTAAACAACTTGATGAAAAAAGGAAAGAGAGCAGAACAGCAAGCACTCGCAAAACACGGATTAAATTTCGTAGTCTCTGATTATCTTCCTGAAAAATTAAAGAAAAGAGAAACCTGGTTAGAATAATTTAAAAAAGAAAACAATTAAATAAACAAAAACAAAAGTTCATCTAAATGATGGGTGATGAAGTTCTCTTAGCCGCAATAGTAACTTGGATTGTAGGGCCAGTTATGTATAACATTTTTAGCAGAGTTATTTACAAAGAAAATAAAGAATCAAAGTTTCCAGTTAGTCAATTCGATTTCTTAGGCGACGTCATATTATTGCCTGTATTTAATGCATTGGCTGCCAGCGCAGGAACATTATTTTTAATATTTACTCCAGCACTCGATTACTTTTATTATTCTCTAGCAACTGCAATAATTATAACTATAGGATTCGGGCACTTCAGAAAGAATTTAGCCAAACACAACGACTGGTCAAGACCTAGAAAGGGCAAATTTAATGCAGGAGGATGGTATCACTTAACATACATTTTTCTGCAAACATATTTCATAGCATTCACACTACTTAATTTCTATCATATGATTGTACTTTGGATCCCTATAATAGGCTTCGTAGGATTATTTTTACAAAGAATAGAAGACTTGATAACCGATAAAAAAAAGAACTCGAAAAAATAAAAAAATTATGCTCTTCCGCCTTTTGAAGCAGCAAAAGTTTTCTGACGAACATGACTTCCATTAGCGAGACGTACAAGTTTTCTTCTGCTAGCCTCATATCTTGGAAGATTAGGTCTCGGTTTCTGCTTCAAAGATTTAGTATTGACTTTCATAGGATTACGCCAGAGATCTTTTCTTCTTCCACCTGGAATGACTGGAGGGGGAGGAACAATTTTATCAGCAGGATAATTAGATACTAAATAAAGATCTTTGAACTTCTCATGAATTACTGCGACCTTAATAGGTTTTTCAACTTTAACTTTCATTTTTACAATTACTCCCCTGTCATTTTTGAGAACATCATAAACAACGGATTCATACGTCTTGACATCTAATTCCTTCATCTTATTCATTACCCTATCAAAATTATCCAATTCTTTCTTGTAAGTGTCTGCATGATTTGTTTTAATTCTCCTAAAATCTATACTCTTTATTTCTCTACCTTTAGAATCTAGAACTTTGATGCTTGAAGGATTTGTTTTCAACCAATCGTTAGCAATACTAACCGCCTTCTCAGCATTTTCTGTATCTCTAGCAATAATTCCTGCAACTTTAACAACAGAATCAGGAATTTCTGTAGTAAATCCTTGACCACCAAAAACTTGAGATACTTTTTGAAGCACAGAATCTTTCCATTGAGCACCTCTTCCTTCTGCTAAACGAGTATCACTATCAAATCCAGTTAAGCCAGAGCTTCTTTTTGTCTGACTTGCACCTTTAATACACGCAAGACCAATTACTTGAACCTCAAGCACTTTCAGATTTGCGTCTTTCAACACAGAATCTGGTGACATACTTTCAAAGGAATTTCTAACCTCTGCAGGAATATTGACATTATACTTTTTCTCAATGGAATGTATACTATCTTTAGCAGACTCTTTAACGCCATCTGAGATTTGTTTTTTACCTGCAACCAAATCCTCATTAAAATTAGTAAGTGCATCCGAGTAGTCCTTTTGAAAAATTTGCGACTCTTTAGGATCAAATTTAGGTGCAAAAGATGCAGGTACATCAAGCTCAGGATCTAATGTGGTTTCGAAACTAATAATCTCTTCAGCTTCAACCGTAGTTCCTTGATGTGTTAACATTTCTTGTTCTAACTCTGTTTCCATTTGGGCATTATCTATAACTCTAACTTTGTTGGATTCTCTCAATGGCCCACCACCCATCTCAGGAGCAACCATCGTAGTTTGAACAAACAAATTTGCAGCAAGACCAAGAATTACAATTTTCTTTAACAAGCCTCTTTTCGGACGATCAAGTTCTTCCTCAATTACTTTCAAATTATCATTTGCTTGTTTTGTAATTGTGGCTTCTTCCTGAATTATTTTTTCTTCTAATCTTTTTAGTTCCGTATTCTTCAAAACCATTTCCCTCTCGAACTTAGATAGTGTTTCAAGAGCTTCCTTTCCAAATAATTTATCAAATTTTTCAAAACGCAGAATAAGTTGATCTTCAGCATCATCCAATAACTCCTTTGTTTTTGGAGCAACACCAATTTCTTTAGTTAGCTTATCAATCTCATCTTTGAGTTTTTTCAGTTCAGACACATATTTTATCTCTAACTTAAAAATTCTTATAATCAGGTCATCCGCTACCTTTATTCTGTCCTCGCAAAGATTCGATAATTGTTTAAATTGCTCTCTAAACTGGACAATGATTTTCAATAATTCATTTTGGGCATCAACCATATCTTTTTTGAAGGCATACTTGCCCAATAACTGTTCAATACGATCTATGCTTTTCAACAGAGATAATCTCTTTCTTGACAACAAAGATTTCGCTCTAGCTCTTTGCTTAAGAATCTCAGTAAACTCAGATGCATTAGTATCTACATCATTATAACTCTTTGATATATGACTATTAATTAAGAACAAAGTATCTTTGACAATTGAATGATATAAAGCTTGAATTTCTTCTGCAACACTGAGCACTTCTTTTTTTTGCTCTTTAGACATAGCCCAAACTTTGTGTTTATCTGCAAGGACTTTTCTAAGAGCATCAACAAATTTTGAATAAGATGACAAAGGACTTCTGATATCATATAATATTTCATTAACTTCGTTTTTCGCAACCTTATCAATACCTTCTAATATTTTGTGCAAATCTAGAATTTGCTTTTGAACATCTCTCTGATATGCCGCTAACTCCTTACCCTCTAAAGAAACTAATTTTTTTAATTCTGATCTGTAAAAATTTGATTTATTTTCCTCAACACGAAGGATTGCATTTTTAGTCTTTAATAAATCTGATCTATTTGCTTTCCTTTCCTCATCCATTTTATCAAAATCAAAATTGTATCTCTCTAGACCTTCTGTAAGTCTCTCGTCAAGCTTATCTATTTTTTTTATTCCTGAATTTAATCTCCAAGACTGAAACCATGTAACAAGACTCATGAAATCACCTAACCATAGTAATTAGAATGCTTGTTTTTATAGTTTTCTAAAAAAAACAATCTCAAAAAAGTGCTAATACAGTGTAAAAAAAAGGAAATTATCAAAAAAATAAACAAAACGTTTATATATTGTAACGAACAATAAATAGAACATGGTCTTCTCAAAAAACAAGACAAATAGAAAAGGACAATCAGGAAGCAATGCCGCAGTCGTTATCATAATATCTGTAGTTATAATGGTTTTGTACATATTGTTCTTACCTCCTGCAGACAGACAAGAGCTATTGCAAGGCACATCATCCTCATCCACAAGTTCAACTACTACTTCAAGCAAAACACTACTATTAGAAAAGCCAGGAAATCTTTCTTATTTCTCATCAGATGAAAAGTCCTACGATTTTCCAGCATTCGCAATCAATACTGAAAAGAAAGGACAAATAGTAAAGTCAAAAAGCACACTATACATTAAGAATTCCGTGTTCGAAAAAATAGAAGAAAATGTTGACTTTTCAATAGACCCTACACTCTCAGAAAATTTAATACTATCATTCAACGTTGCTATTGGAGAAGGCATACTTACCATTGAATTAAATGGAGAAAAAGTATATTCTGGAGAATTAAGCGCAGGAGCATCAATCCCAGTTTATCTCGATGCCCAAAGTCTTTCAGACTACAATACACTAAGATTCTCGGTTTCGAGCCCAGGAATAGCATTCTGGAGATACAATGAATATCAATTGAAAGACCTAAAGATAACTGCAGACATTACAGACATATCAGAAAGTCAAGCAACGCAAACAATAACTCTACAACAAAAAGAAATAGACAGACTAACAAGAGCAAGATTAAGATATGATCCAGTTTGCACCCAAGCGCAAGTAACAAATTTTGAAATAGCATTAAACAATCAAAGATTATTCAAAGGAGATCCTGATTGCGGAGTTTACAATTACATAGACTTAGCAAAAGAAGATTTAGCAGTGGGAACAAATGAGTTCACATTTAGAATAGAAAGAGGTAAAGTTCTCGTAGACAGATTAAGACTAATAAACTCATTAGAAGAAGCACAGTACCCAATATATTATTTTGAAATAGATACATCTTATTTTAATAAAATAAAAAGTAACGAAACAAATGAACCTGACGAGTATGAATTAAAATCTAAATACGAAGCTGTAATTGATCTTACTTTCCCAAATACAGATAAAAAAAGATTTGAAGTATTCATCAATGGAAAGAAAATGAGTTTCAATACATATAAAATAAAAGAAACAAGAAGCGTAGACAATTACCTGACTGCAGGCACAAATTCTGTTGAAATAAGACCTCTAGAAGATGTAACAATTAATGAATTAAAAATAAGATTCAGGTAATTCTTAGCTGGCAAAGGCAAACAAAATGAGTGAAGAAAAATCGCCAGAAGGTTGGAAAGATTGGGAAGCAGGTAAAGGCAAGAATTTTTCAGGATGCATCGACTGTAGCGGACGAGGAAAATGTAGAGCCTGCGAGGGCACAGGTAAAATTGCGGGAGATGTTTGTACAATTTGTGAAGGAAGTGGAAAATGTCAAAAATGCGGAGGAACTGGAAAAGCCAAAAAAGAAAATAAACCCTCAGCACAACCAGAAGATACTCAATCTTCTGAAAAAGATAATTCTCAAGCACCTCCAAAAGCAGGAGGTCCTAAGGGGCCGGGATGGTTCTCCAGAAAAAAAAGAGACGTACAAGAAGGATATGCTGACAAAGATGATGCTAGAAAAGGACAACCCAAAAGTGATCGGAATACAAGTAGATTCAGCGACAAGAATGTAAGCAGATTCATGGGGCAGATACTCATACTCATCACACTCATAGTGCATGTGGTTGATGGATTAGTCTTTCAATTCTCAATACGACCCGGAGTTATGGCAACAAGAATAACAATGTATCTTGTTCTTATGGTGCTTGCACATTATACTTTAAAGCATACATTTGCACAAAGTGCAAAAGAGTTTATGCCTTGGGCAATAATTTCAATAGTTGTTGTTCCATTATTTTCAATGCTATTAAGATTTGTTGGAATCCCAGAAGCAATAATTACACAAATAAGCGCCGTGGTGGTTGGAATCCCAGTCTGGCTATTCTACTTTATGTACATTAAAGGACTTAATTACAAATATGAAGGAACAAGTGTTTTCGGTTGGTTTTTATTCTGGTTAACACCAGTTGGTCTGGCAAGAATTTGGTTCTTTGTATTAGTTGTATCTGCACTAATATTTGCATTTAACAGCATCGCAATAAGTGCAGAAAATTTACCTGGTGCAGAAAATAGCGGATACGATGTTGTCGGAGGTGCACAAGTTCTAGTTGATAAAATAAATGAGGCAAGTAAAACATTTCTAGAAGGCATACAAAATATAGAAACCGGAGTAAATGGAAGCATAACCAAGTTATACAATGACACTTTAGGCCAATATTATACAGGACAAGTGGAACAAAACAAAGAAGTTACAGGGGTATTCATAACTGAATTTGAATCAAAAGATACACTATATGAAAATCAACAAATAAACATCTACGGATTAATAACTGCAAGAAGTTTTGTTGACCAAGTAAAATTAACTACAACATGTAAAGCTCAAAACACAAAAAATTCAACAGACATAATCCTAGGAACGACAGATCCTAAGGAAATAACCATTTATCAGCAAGATCAGCAAGGGATAATATGTACCTTTGAAAATGGATTGCCAGCAGGAGATTATAAAATAAACTTAACAGCTGATTTTAATTTTGAAACATGGGCTTATGCAACATACACATTCATGGACAGAGATTTTGTTAACAGCATAAGACAAGGCGGGGAAAATGTAAATGATAAATTCAGCATAGATCAAAAAACAAGAACAATTTACACAAACGGCCCAGTAATGTTGGGCTTGAACGAGAATTTACTCATGCCAATAAGTTTAACGACAGATGTCACAGAAACAAACAAAGTTCCTGTCGGAATGACTCTTGATAATAAACAATCATCCTCAACAACAAAAGGAACAATAAAAACAGTAAACAAATTTCAATTAAGAATACCTAAACTATTTTATTTAGATAAATGCACTAAAGAAGCATCAACTCCTGAAACAGATGCTAATTCTCAGGATTACTATGTTTATACATTTACAAATATAAATCCTAGCTTATCACAATCATACATGTCAGTTAGTTGTAATCTTGGAATAAGTCCAAGTAATGCAGCACAACTTTTAGGATTAACTGGAGGAAAAGCAGTAGTATCAATAATAGGAACAGCAAAATATAATTATGAATTAAGCAAACAAATAGCAATAAAAGTAAATAAAGATCCTACACTAGCATAATAAAAAGCAAATATCAAATACTAAAATGAAAAAAACAATATTCTTTACAACGATGATCCTTCTCATATTTTTAACAGGTTGTGGACAATCTTCACCAACGCCAATAAATGTGTATACTGGAACAGAAGGATTGACAATAAATTTTCTAGAAAACAATCCTCCAAAAGAAACGTATGAAGAATCTGAACTGGTTGTAATGACAGAAATCTGGAATAAAGGCGCTCATGATCTTAATGGAAGCGAAGATAATTATGCAATAGTAAATCTAAACTTCGACACATTATACTTTACAGGCCAAAATCCTCAATTATATCCTCTTTTTGCACCTTCACAAACACAAAGACTCGCATTACAAGGAAAATCACAAGGTTGGCCTACAGGAGAAAAAAATTATATGCAAATGGCTAATTTGAAAGTAAATAAAATTACTGGAACAAGAGAAATGCCAACCACAACCATAGAAGCAAGCGTTTGCTATCCTTATGAAACAATTTTATCCCAGAGCATTTGTATGGATGGAGATATATATAATTTAGAAACAACTCCGGTATGTAGAAATAAAGGAGCTTATACTTTCTCAGGACAAGGTGCACCAATTGCTGTAACTAAACTTGAAGTTGACATGATTCCCGCAGGATTAGCTCAAGGGCAAACAACAAGCACGGGTGGAGAAACCAGCTCCATGAAACTAAAACCTAGTTTCAAAATAACATTCACAAATGTAGGAAAAGGAGTTGTATTTACATCTAATGAATACTTGTTGACGCAAGAATTGTGTTCAATAAGCAACAGACTATACGAAAAAGATAATATAAACACTCTGAAAATAAAAGCATATCTTGGAAATGATGAACTCACTTGTATGACCAACTCAGAGGTAAAACTCCACTCAAACGAAGGATCTATAAGATGTGAAGTACCACAAGGGAAAGTATATCAAATAAATAGAAATTACGAATCATTATTAACAATTCAAGCAGACTACTATTACAGAACATCAACTAGTAAAAAAGTACAAATAAATAGAGTTTACTAAGAAACGGTCCCTGCATAGATTAGCAATCATCAATAATTTAAAAATAAAAGAGGAATCTTTAAATATATATAATCAAAAAGAGATAACGATGGTGAGACTAAATACAACTAAAATATTGCTATTACTTATTTTATTATCTGGTTTATTTCTATTGACAGGTTGTGGAATAGGCGACTCGAGAGGAAAATGCTCAGAGGGAAATGCCTGTACATATTACACTGGAACAAGAGGAATCTTACTACAACAAGAATCCGCACCAAGAATGTTATATTATAGAACTGCAGATCTGACAAGCTCTGATGGAAACGTCGCTGAGTTCAGCATAAGATTAAGAAATGATGGCGCATCAGATTCATATGGCGCAGTGTTCTTATCAGGATTCGGACCTGAATTATTCTCAATATACAAATACAAAGACGGAATTGAACAAGAAATTCTGATAGATAGAGCAAATACTGCTAATTGTTATTTTAATTTACTAGGATTTTCAGGGAATAGCTTAGGATTTAGTGCTGGTTGCTTAACATACGGTGTAACTGGATACAGTGGAACTTCTGGAAACTGGGGATTAAATTTAGATTTAGAAAAATTAGGCCAATTATTTGGAACCACATTCCCAGCAATAGGAATAAACTTAGAAAATCTGGGAAATGGTAGATATAACTTTGGATTAAGTGCAAATGGAGTTCTAATAAATATTCTAAATCATGGTGCACTATTAATGTCAATCGCGCAAAACTTCGACTTCGATAAATTCGGAGGAACAGAATTCGCACTAAAAGGAGATAATCCAGACTCCCCCGGCGGAGACATTGATTTCCAAACATTCAAAGTAAGAATGAAAAGCGATTGGCCTGCAGGACAAGATTATTTCAACGTACCTTATCAAATCAAAACATGTTACGCTTACACAACTTTTGTAAGTCCTATGCTCTGCATAGATCCTGACCCATTCTCAGAAGAAGACAAAGTTTGCAGAGCAGAAACATACACCTGGGGAGGAAGTCAGGGCGGTCCTGTAGCTGTAACAAAACTAGAACAAACAAACACAGGAAGAGAAATGATACTTGATTTCACAATTAGAAATGTCGGAACAGGAAGAGTTTGGGATGTAGGATATTTAGAAGCATGTAGTCCATACTATCCTGGATCAGTAAAACCAACCATGCTAAATATTGTATACATTGGACAAGCATTTGTTGGAGAAACGCCAATCGACTGTAGCAGAAATTATCAAATAAGATTAGATCCAAACACACAAGATGCCAGATTCACATGTAGATATCCGCTAGATGAATCAGGGAATGTAGGAAGCGCATATGCAATTCCTCTAAAGATGGAACTATGGTACGGATACGAAGAAACATACAATAATCAGATAACTATAAGAAGATTAAGTTAAATGGAGGTCGAAAATGAACAAAAAAATACTATTAATTTTATTGATATTGGGAGTTTTTCTTGTGTCTGCATGTACACAACAAACACATACATCTAACTCAGGATATCTGGGTGGACAAAAAGGCTTAGAAATAAAATTTTTACAAGGAGCACCACCAGAAAGCATAAGTGATGGCGGAGAACAAGACTTTGACATAGTGATAGAGGTTCAAAATAATGGAGAACACTATGTAGAGGCAAATGAAGCATACATAAAATTAAGCGGCTTCCCTCCGGCAGCATTTGGAATGACAAATGCTGATTTAATACAGAATTTAACAGAAGATGTAGAAGCAAATGAGAAGCAACCAGATGGAACAACAATAACATCTCCTCCAGTAAGCGTAGAGTTCCCCGGATTTAATTATGAAGCTAATGAAACTACAAGTAGAGATTTCCCAATAAGAGCAGAAATATGCTACAAATATCAAACAGAAGCAGCTGCAGAATTATGTCTGAAAGAAGAATTTACATCGACTGCAAAAGATGGAGTTTGCGAAGTAACCTCACAAAGGGATATGTCTACGTCAGGAGGACCTGTTCAATTAACTAATTTAAAACAAACGGCTGCAGGAAAAGACAAAACAAGATTTACATTCACTGTAAGTAATGTAGATACTGGAAAAATATACAAAACTGACAACGCTTGTGATGATAAACTTACAAATCAAAACAAAGTATTTGTAGAAATTCTTGATTTAACATACGGCACTCAAGACTCTATCAAATGCGTAGGTTTATCTGAGGGAAGTGATTCTTCAGGATATATAACTCTGAGTGGCGGAGAACCTAGAGATGTAAGTTGTACAGTAACAATAATTGACCGAAACAACAGAATAGAACCATTCAATATCAGATTAACTTATGATTATTGGAAATATATTGATACAACAATAATGGTTCAACACACACCAGAATAAATAAAACATTTTTTTATTTTTATTTTTTATAATATTTTTTTGAAATTCTATAAGACTCATTTTAGACTGAGATTTTTACCCTTCACTAAATTTAATTTGTACACTTTTTCTTCATTCGAATAAATAAAACCTGCCCTAATTGCATTTACATCATATCGAGAGTACATTCTTTTCTGATGAACAGCAATTCTATTCTTACCAAATATTCCCACAGGACGATTATAATATGTTGTTCTTTCCCCTGGAGACATGTCTATTCTATCAAAATCATTTTGCGCAAAATAAGATAAACTGAATCTCAAAAATTTAAAATCCCAGTCAAGAGGAATATCTCTTCCTATCTGTAACCCTTTTGTTCCTTGTATTTGCTCAATTAAAATAGAACCACGTCTTCTAAAAGAAAAACCCAATATGGCTAAACCTTTTTTCGGTTCAATGTTTGTATTCTTTGTTAAAACAAAACCAAAAGTTGTATCTCTATACAAATTAAAATAATCATTATTGTCAACAAGAAAAATAGAATATTCTCCTAGACCAAACTCACTTAAAGAACTATTTGAACTAACAACAGAATTAGATTTCCTAACAATATTTTCTATTTTGATACGATCTTTAGAATTATCTAGAGGAATACTTTCAACAATTCTATTGAATCTTTCCTCTTCTATCCAAAAATCTTGTATTTGAGAATCAAGCGACATTTTATATCATATTTATGAGTGGCATTATTTCTTTTTGTTGAGCAAAACAAACTTGGCAAGCAAAGCTTCTAACTGGATAAATTCATCTGATCCTTCAATCATTCTAAATTCTGCTTCACCACATTGTTTAATCATTTCGAGTTTAATTCTATCATCTGCTTTAGAATTCCAAGCTTCTTTTTGAATTTGTTTAATAACATCAATTCCTGAAAGACCTTGTTTCAACATCGTATCTAAAAGTTTCTTCTTAACAAATTGAAAATCCTGATTAATGCAAGTCTCAATAACTTCAATAACTTCTCTAGGCTCAGCAAAACTAGCAACTTCAAAAATCAAAGAATCGCTTAACTCTTTTTTTATTGCAGAGCTGCTTTGCATTAAATTCTCAAGACGTCTAACATCTCCTCCTGAAACATAAAACAAAGCCTCTTCTCCTTTTGCCGTCACAGTTAAACCTTCTTTTAATGCAATCGTTTTGATTATCCCAGAAATTTCTTCCTTAGATAAAGGTTTAAATCTAAACACAGTACATCTTGATTGAATAGGATCAATTATTTTACTTGAGTAATTGCAAGAAAGAATGAATCTTGTTGTCTGAGCATAATTCTCCATGGTTCTTCTTAGAGCTTGCTGAGCTTCTTTAGTAAGCGCATCAGATTCGTCCAAATAAATTATTTTAAAAGGAACATCACCAATGCTTTTTGTTCTAGCAAAATCTTTAACTTTTTGTCTTACGACATCTATTCCTCGCTCATCAGATGCATTAAGCTCTAAAAAGTTTTCCTGCCAAGCCTCTTTGAACAGTTGTTTTACAGTGACCAAGGCCAAAGTAGTTTTTCCAACACCTGGAGGTCCAGAAAATAAAAGATGAGGCATATTCCTGGTTTCGACAAATGCTTTAACTCGTGCAACAATTTCTTTTTGACCTTTTACTTCTGAGAACTCTTTTGGCCTGTATTTTTCAGTCCAAATAGAAAGATCTTGAATATTTTTTGTGTCTTCTCTCTCATCGCTCATTCAAGAGAGTAAATAAACTTGTTTTAAATGTGTTTTGATTACGTATAAAGATAACTTACAAATGGTTGGTTTAGCAAAATCTTCAGAAGCCCTCAGCAGAACTAAAGCATTAATTGTGTCTCAGACATAATCTGCACTTAATCTTCATATCGACCTTTTAAATCATCTATTCTCATTATGTTCATCACTTGATGGTGGTCCGAGTTATTTACATATTTTTTTAATATTAGAACAAATAATAAATAGTAATTGATCCAAATTATTTGGAGGCATAAAATATGACCCAGTACAAACAAACTGTTCAAAAACTATTAAATTCTGCAGACATAAAAATAAATGGTTCCCGTCTAGAAGACATACACGTTCTAAATGACAAACTATATTCCCGAGTAATAGCCGAGGCAAATTTAGGTCTTGGAGAAGGATACATGGACGGATGGTGGACCTGCAAAGCAATAGACAAATTTATCTACAAAGTTTTATGTGCAAATCTTCAAGCAAGAATCAAAAAGACTCCGAGCATGGCCCTACTTTATCTTAAAGCGAAATTCTCAAACAATCAAAAAACAAGAGCAAAACACATAGGTCAGTGGCACTACGATATTGGAAATGAATTATACAAATCTATGTTAGATAAAAATATGAATTACAGTTGCGGATATTGGAAGAACGCAAAAACACTAGATCAAGCACAAATAGACAAAATGGAGTTGATTTGTAAAAAATTAAAATTAAAAAAAGGAATGCGCGTTCTTGACATAGGCTGTGGCTGGGGAACTCTTGCAAGATACATGGCAAAGAATTATGGTGCTAGAGTGGTGGGAGTCACAGTATCTAAAGAACAAGCAAAACTAGCAAAAGAATTAAACAGAGGACTTCCTGTTGAAATAAGAATCCAAGACTATAGAGAACTTAATGAAAAATTCGATCGCATAATTTCAGTTGGAATGATCGAACACGTCGGACCAAAGAACTATAAAGAATATATGAAAGTTACAGACAGATGTCTAAAAGAAGACGGATTATTTTTATTACATACAATAGGTTCAGCAACATCCCATATTTCTGGAGAACCATGGACTGATAAATACATCTTTCCTGACGGAGTTCTACCTTCAATAAAGCAACTCTCTGCCGCATGTGAGAATCACTTTGTAATAGAAGATTTACACAACTTCGGAGCAGATTATGATAAAACTCTGATGGCTTGGCACAGCAACTTCATTAAAGCATGGCCAACATTAAAGAAAGACTATGATGAAAGATTCAGAAGAATGTGGGAATATTATCTTCTTTCTTGTGCAGGATCATTTAGAGCCAGAAACAATCAACTGTGGCAATTAGTTCTAAGCAAAAAAGGAGTGCTAGGAGGATATGAAAGCATCAGATAAATAAGCTGCAAAAAATAAAAAGAAATAACGAAAACATACAAACAATTAAAAACAAAAAGAAAAACTTCATACTTATGAGCAGCAATATAGCAGAAGAATCAATAAATTTCCACGGATTAAAACTGGATCGCTTTCAAATAGAAGCAATCCACTCAATAGAAAACAATCATTCTGTCGTTGTTAGTGCAGCAACAGGGACTGGAAAAACACTAATTGCAGATTACGTTATAGATAAATATCTAAAACTCGGAAAAAGAATTATTTATACGGCGCCAATAAAAGCACTTTCTAATCAAAAATACAACGACTTCAGACACCAGTACGGAGATGACAAAGTCGGAATTCTAACAGGAGATGTAACAATAAATTCAGAAGCACCACTTCTAATAATGACCACAGAAATTTACAGAAACATGCTATTATCTCATGATCCGTCAGTGGATGAGTTAGCATATGTTATATTCGATGAAATACACTATCTTGGAGATATTGAAAGAGGAACAGTTTGGGAAGAAAGCGTAATCTTCAGCAAGTCACACACAAGATTTCTATGCCTGAGCGCAACAATCCCTAATGCCAAACAATTCGCAAACTGGGTCGGTTACATAAAAAAACATCCTGTAGACGTTGTTGTTGAGAAAAAAAGGGCAGTACCTTTACATCACATGTTTTATGATACTGAACTCGGATTCAAGACACTTGCGGAGATAGAAGAACACAAACAACTAGACAGATACCCTAAGTATCACAAAGAATTCAAGAATAAAAAAAGACAATTTGAAGAATTAAGAAGCATAAAGAAACTAAGTCACATAGAACTATTAAAAGAATTGGAAGCAGAAGAAAAACTCCCCTGCATATATTTCTGTTTTTCTAGACAATTAACCCAAGACAAGGCAGAAAGTCTAAAACGATCCAGAAATTATTTGAGCGCACAAGAATCTAGCGAAGTAGGCAAAGTGGTTCGAGCAAAACTAGAAGCAACAGATAAATCAGTACTAACTTTACAAACAACAAGATTATTACGAGAATGTCTTTCAAACGGAATAGGATTCCACCATGCAGGACTGTTGCCTGCGCTGAAAGATATTGTTGAAACGCTTTTCTCAAAAGGATTAATTAAAGTATTATTTGCAACGGAAACATTCGCAGTAGGAATAAATATGCCTGCAAAAACAGTCTGCTTCGATTCCTTAGAAAAATTCGATGGAATAAATTTCAGATACTTGAACAGCAAAGAATATTTTCAACTTGCAGGAAGAGCTGGAAGAAGAGGAATAGACGAACAAGGCTTTGCAATAAGCGTTGTAGAAAGAAGCATGATGGACATGCAAAAAGTAAGAAACATCACTGAATCAGACAGCGAACCTCTACAATCACAATTCCAATTATCAATAAACACAGTTCTAAATTTAATTCATAGCCACACAGAAGAACAACAACAAATAATCTTGCGAAGCAGTTTCTTTTCATACCAAAAAGTTGGAAAATCAGGAACCTCAAAAATAATAACTAGCTTTGAGAAAAAAAGAGCCAAACTCATACAAGAAAATTACATTGCAAAAGCACTCAACGGATTGGAGCTCACAGAAAAAGGTTTATTCGCAATGAGAATTTACACACAAGAAATTCTTGTAACTGAAGCATTTTGCACAGAGATAACCAAAACTCTAACAAATTTAGAGATATTACTTATTATTGGAAGACTTGTATATGAAGACAAGCGAAGTATAAAATTTAAGACTGAACAAAAGCAAATTTCCAACATGATCCTCAAAAAAATAAGTAAAAACAAAACACTCAACAGATACTTCAGAGATAATCCAGCTTTCTTTTTAGAATCCTTCCTAAAAGAGTGGTATGAAGGCTGCGAATTTCTGGATCTAATGAACTACACAAACATGTCAGAGGGAGATATAGTAAGATACATAAGACAAATACTGGACCTACTACAACAAATACAACATGCAACAATAAATGAAGAATTAAGATCAAAAACAAGAGAAATACAAAACAAAATAGATAGAGACGTAGTTGCAGTAAGATTCTAAAGATGCAAAAATGAATCAAAACAAAACACTCTCGGATTTTTTTGAAACAGCACGAAAACTGGAGAAAGAAAAAGAGCTAGCGCTGATAAAATTAACAAACAAACCTTCTGCACGCACAAAACAATATGCATCTATGATTCTAAATGAACAACTTATACTCACACACAATGCTCTGAAAGAAACAGAGACCATTCTAAATGATTCCAAAAACACTAAACAAAAAATAGTAGAAATAATAAAAACAATTGAAAGGGAACTAAAAAAAGAAAAAATACTCCTAGCCGCTGATTTAACTTCTTTGATAACAAAAAACAACAAAAGCATAACCCAAAAAGAAATACTTGAACTAAAAGAAAACATAAATAAAATTCAGCACATAAATCTTCAGAAATACGGACTGGCAGGAGTTTTTTTGACGATACAATTACTAAAAGAAAGGCCAAAAATTATTACCCAAGTTTCTTCGCCACCCTATGAATTTAAAATAAGAGTAAGTGAAATATTTGTACCCGCAGAAGTATTGCAAGCACTACTAATCACAATAAATAAAGAGAGTCTAAATCACACAAGTCAACAAAAACGTTCAATATATATAAATAAAGACTACTTGGACTCAATTCAAGCAAAAAACGAATTTGAGAACAGATTGCTGGCACTCGATTTAACTGAACAAGAGCTTAAGAAATATCTAAGAATAGTAAAAACAAAAGGAGTCATATTATTGAGTGAGGCATTAATAAAAAACAAAGAGCTATTAAAAAAAGCGCTAAAACAAGAAAGATTCTCAAGATTCCTAGATTTAATGCATCCAGAAGGCCAAAACCACTTAAGAAACGTAGCAAAATCAGTGATGAGCAAAATCTACATACTTGAAGAAGAATTGTTAAACGAGCCACTAAAATTCTATGAATCAAAGCATTTTACGAAAGATATAATGACGTTCTTAGAAAAAAACCATTCTGAAGCACACAAAATACTACAACATCTGTTGAACGAAACAGAAAAATAATGTCAGAAATGTATAAAATACAATTAAACAAAAATTATAAAAAATTTATATAATGTCTTCTTCTGCTACGACCATGAAATCGCCAACAGCAATAACTGCAGAGAATGGAATTAAAGTATCCCCTTCTTTGGTCTTCTCAAGTTCTAGTTTTTTAGCATAAGGAGTCGGATTAACGAGAACTAAATGAATAAGTTCTCCAGAATTAGTTTCAAAAACTATGTCTCCTACTTCTCCAAATCTTTTACCAGTCTTCGAAACAACAGTCTTTCCTATTAATTGCTTTGAATATTTTTTGTCTTCTTCAGCCATATGATGCACCCTCGTCTAATTAAATGTGAATTATTTATACTTACATAAAGTAGTAATTACTATTTAAAGCTTTTGTTTTACTTTGGATAAGCCTCGTCTAATAGCTTCTGGTTTTTAAGCAAAACCTCCCTTAAAGGAGTAATAAACTTTACAACTTCATCCGCCAAACCCGATTTTAAATCAATTGAAGAAAGCTCTTTTTTAACAAAAGCAGACTCCACTTGAGCATAAATCTTGAATTCAATCTTACCACCGTACTTCTCAGGCCTATCAATTACAAACGGCCTATTTTCTCTTTGAAGTTGCCTAAAAATAATAAATTTTAACACTGCAAGCAAACCATTCCCTTCCACAACTCCATCGCTAGAGAACGCCTTATTAATCTTATTTCGAATCTTTTTGTCATCATCATCAAAATCAATCTTACTATTGGGCTCAGAAGAACTCATCTTACCACTTTCACCCAAACCCGGAATCAAAGGATTCATCAAATGTATTCTTTTCTCATAACCGATCTTAGGTAAGAACTCCCTAGCAAACATGAAAATCTTTCGCTGATCAACTCCTCCAAACTGAGCATCAACCTTCAGGTACTCTTCATCCAAAGATTGCAAAATAGGATACAACAAACCACTCATTTTTGGAGTTTCTATTTGCTTCACAACTTCTGCACCAGCTCTTTGAGTATCCCTCGTTGAAGCAAGTGCTGAAAGTTTATACATATCCAAAGTATATTTTTCTGCTAATTGAAAATCAGTTCCCTTAACAAACCTAAGCTTATCCAAAGAAACACCCGCTCTTTTCAGCATTTCTTTTATAATAAATTCATAGTACTTAGTTCTTTTATCTAATAAAACCCAATCAGTTTTCATATTATCCAAGTAAGCATGAATATTAGCAAAAAGAATTGTAACATGACACCCTGCTTCAAGGAAATCAGCAATCTTCAACATAGGCACAAAGTAACCAAGATGAGGTTTACCGGTAGGTGCAGTACCCCAATAGATGTTCAAATCTCGTTCTTTCAAGATTTCTAGAATCTTATCTTGATCAACCACTTCTTGCAATTGCCTAACAATCATATCATGTTTCTGTTTTGGAGTCATACTTAGCTGATATCAAACACAATATAAAAACTTTTTGAGAAAATTAAGAGCAATCAGAAGCTACGCTTAATCATATGCTCTTGGTTGTTCTTTCAGTCATAACTATAGGATTCTCTTCAAAGCATTTACCGAATTCATCTTTCAAAGAGGTATTCAAAGAATTAATATTATATTTTACTAGAGCCTTAACAACACCATTTCCTGCATCCACTATTAATGCAATGTGTGCAGAAGTATGACCATCCGAAAAAAAGTATCTTCCAATTCTTGTATCCATATTTCTTGACCACTAATTCCTTATTACCTTCTAGATGAATCGGAACTCTCTTGACATATTTCAAAATATTATATACCAAATCGGACATTGATTCAGGGAAAGTTCATAAATATAAAAACTTTTACAATAGCACTCAACTTCCCTAAGTTTTATATATTCATTTAAATAACCTAATCAAAATGAGAACAAACGCACAGAAAGTTGAAGAAGTGGATAGTACAAGCAACACTGCCAGCAATTCTGCCAATATAGACTCTGTAAATGCGTACGAGCAAGAAAATAGGCTTCTAAGAGAAACAATATTCCAACTAAAAATGGAATTAGATAGATTTAGAGCTCCAGCTTTAATGCTTGCAGAAGTAGTAGATGTATTTGAAAATACTGCAATAATAAGAGTTCCAAACGGAAACAAATTCTTAGTAAACATATCAGGATCAGTAAAAGATCTACAAACAGGAGATACAATAACTGTAGAACAAAAAAATCTTACAATAGTTGAAAAAATAAAGAAGGAAAAGAAAATAGAAGTAGATCAATTCGTAATCATAGATAAACCAAAAATAAAATGGAGCGAAATAGGAGGACTCGAACAACAAGAACAAGAACTCCGAGAAGTTGTAGAATTACCATTAAAGAAACCCGAACTATTCAAAAAAATAGGAATCAAACCTCCAAAAGGAATACTTCTTTATGGACCTCCAGGAACAGGAAAAACAATGCTCGCAAAGGCAGCAGCAGCTTCAACAGATAGCACATTCATAGAAATAGTTGGTTCTGAACTTGTTCAAAAATTCATCGGAGAAGGTGCAAAACTAGTGAAAGACATATTTAACTTAGCAAGAGAACAAGCACCAAGTATAATATTCATAGATGAAATAGATGCAATAGCCGCAAAAAGAATAGAAATAGGCACCTCTGGAGAAAGAGAAGTACAAAGAACATTCATGCAATTCCTAGCAGAAATAGACGGATTCAAACCATTAGATAACGTAAAAATAATAGGATGCACAAATAGAAAAGACATGTTAGATTCAGCAATACTTCGTCCTGGAAGATTAGACCGATTAATTGAAGTTCCAGTACCAAATAAAGAAGGACTAAAAGAAATCTTAAAGATCCATACAAAAGGAATGAGTCTTGAGAAAAAAATAGACTGGGACAAAATTCTAAAACAGATGGATGGATTCTCAGGAGCAGAAGTAAAAGCAGTCTGCACAGAATCAGGATACTTTGCAATAAGAGAAAGTAGAACCAAAGTAATCCAAGACGATTTCCTAAAGGCAATAATAAAAGTCAAGAAATCTGAAGAAGCCGAAGGAAAAGATTACATGGGTATGTTCGGATAAATGATTACACAATATTTCTAAGAGCTGAGTTCAGATTGCAGCACACAGCAATAAAAGTGCGCTCAGCAGTTACTTCCGATCGTCATTCCCCTAGGGTCAGCGGGTGTTCACCTCGTCATTGCGCAACAATAAGAAAGAGAACATCAATTAAAAACTTTGTCCAAAAAAATATAAATCTACAAGCATTTCGTAGCGCAATGGAACTATCAACTCAAAATCCCTTCTTGATTTATTTAGGAAAAACATTATTTAAACCAAACATGAAAAAAAATGCGAAAGCAAATGTAATCATACCTCCAGAAACGAAAAAAATTCTAGAACAAGAACATCCCTCTATATACTTTGCAGGAATACACAGAAGTTTCTGGGAAACAACAGCACTAGTCGTACAACTAAACGAAGTTTCGACAAAAACCCCATACATCGTAATGGGCGACAATCTTCCCCTACACAACTTAGCTAAAAAAACAGGAGTTATTATTTATCCTAGATTAAAAAATAAAACTTTAGACGCAAAAAAAGATTCAATAATACAAACAAAAAAGCTTCTAAAAGCACAATGGCTACACAATGATGACATAATAATTTTTCCAGGAGGAGGAAGAGCTTATGACGGAATTGCAAAACCTTTTGGAAAAATGGGATTCGAAGTGGCAAAAGAAGTTTCTAAAGAACAAGAAATATACATAGTTCCATTTGTTGTAGATTATCATTCATTCAGAGATAAAGAATTGGAAACATTCATACAATATGGTTTAGGAAAAGACGGTGGCGCTCAGAAATTAACATTTTCTGACTGGATAAATTTCACACAGAAAATGGATACAACATATACAAGACTAGGAGCACCAATACCTGTAACTCCAGAAATAAATCTTGTAGACTTAACCAAAAAATCCTACAACGAAGCTCTCAACTTAACAAAAATACTTCCAGAAAACGTTTTAGCACTAGCAAGACAAAGAGTATATAGTTCCATTTTATTCAAATCTGAGAAAATAAATTTAGAAGAAGTGCTAAAAATACTAGAACCGCATAAAGAATTATGTGAACTGAACGGTAAAGAATTCTGGAGCGCCGAACAAATATTAGAAGAAAGTAAAGCACCATTCAAACATCCTTCAAAAGAAGATTATGCTTGGAGCACACACTTTGTAAATCTAGTAAAACATCAATATACATCAATTAATTTAATTTAAGAAGAGTTATTTCCTAATTATTATTGAATCAAAAAACTTTTCTTGAAATTCAGTCAAAGCTCTTATCTGATCATCAGAATAAACTTTGTCATTTGGAACAACAATTAATTTATCATCGTCAGCATTTATCCTGTGAATTATAGCAATACATATTCCCTCACATTCTTTCACCGGCTCAAATACTCCTAAAACATATGCGTCCAATTCTTCTCCATCCGGCGCTTTAGTATTTTCAATGTATCCGTAATTTAAAGAATACATAAAATCCCATTTCGGGTGCTTGCTTCCTAAAGCACAATCTATTTTTACAACAACCTGTTTACCTAAAAAGGACTCTGAATAGCTTATATTAATGAAAGTATAATCAACCTAATAAACTTTTTCAAAATTATCTATAAACTCAAAGAATCTTGAAATCTAAGCATATTCTGAAGACGTGGGGTGCGTGTTGTCCTGCTTTGTGTAAAGAAATCTTTTTCCACTTCATCTTCATTTTTTCGCAAACAGCATCAACTTTCTTATCCGCATCAGCAAAATTATCTTCATGTAAAAAATCATAGAAATGAATAATCGTACCTTTCCTTGCGACCATTAAAGCCTCCTCGATAAAAGAATTAGCATTGTGTGGCGCAGGCATCACTATTCTGTCAAACTGAACGCCGCGATCAGCAAGCAACGGAACCGCATTTTTTACATCATCATTAATTAAAAGAACATTATTTAATTTGTTCAACCCAAGATTTTTCACAGCGTAATCATGACCAACAGGATTAATCTCAATACCTACAATCTCTTTCGCGCCAGTATTCTTAGATAAAACACACGGATAAGGACCGCAACCAGAAAACATAACAAGAATAGTCTCATTTTTTTTAACTTGTTCAAAAATCCTTTTTCTTTCTGTTGCCAATCTGGGAGAAAAATAAACTTTCTCAACATCAAGCAATAAATTAACGCCATTTTCTCTATGAATAGTTTCCTTTGTTTTTACACCCGCAAGCCATTTCATTTTTTGTGTTCTAAATTCTCCCTCGTGACCTGCATCTTTTCTAAGCACAGTTTTAATATTAGAATTAATTTTCAAAAGGGCTTCAGCAATTACTTTTTCCTTTTTCCTAAGAGCGTCATCTATTTCTAAAATAGCAATACTTCCAACAGTATCAAAAGACGTTTTCAAAGAAGATAACTCTTTTTCAGACAAAACATTCTTTAGTAATTCTCTTAAATTTTTAACCCCTGAAATTCTTTTTTCTTCAAGATTCATTTTGACAATGTCAAAAGAGCTCACTTTTTTATTTTTAATAAGCGGAAAATAAATAAAAAAAGAATCCCTCTTTAGCTTATAGTTAGAATTAAGGAGATCGTTTGCGATTAACAATCTCTTTGCCTTCTCCGCATCTTTCAATTTAGCTTTTAAAACAAACATACTACAAGAATAAAAAACAAGTTTATAATTATTTTGAATTAATAAAAGAAATCACAACACTATAATTAAAACTCCTACAACAATAATTAAACAAGCAACACTTTTTCTAAACAAGTTCTTTTCTTGAAATAATTCTCCTCCGATAATTGTAGAAAATAACGCAGAAGATCTTTTTATTGCACCCACAAGTGCAACGTAGGCTATACTAACTGCTTCTGCCTGAGCAACTCTGTAACCTAGAGTAAAAACTGCAACAAGTAAAATCCACCAACCAGAATTCTTCAGACCTCGTTTAATACCTTGAAACCCGTCGTGAAACACCATAATAAGTATTAAAAAATTAAGTGCTAAAAACAAATGAACAAAAGCAATATATGCTTCAGCTTACATACCTCTTGTTGATAAAACTATTCTATCTCCAACTCCGGAAGCAACATATAAAATTAGTGCAAAAATAATATAATGAATATATTTTGAAGAAACAAATGTCCTCAAAGGTTCAAGTAAAGAATGATACTTTTTAGTTTCTAGAATGTATGCTCCAATAATCAACAAAGCAATACCACCTATTTGAATAAATCTCAAAGATTCTCCAAGAAAAACAAATGCAAACAATGCCGTAAAAGCAGGACCCGTAGTCATGAGAGGAGAAGAAGCGCTGATATCCATGTGTCTAAGAGATTTTGCAGCCAATAGAAAAACAACACTGCCAATAATAGAAAATAAATAAACGATTAAGACAGATGTAAAATCAAGAGCGGAATAATCTATCAAAAGAAAAAAAGGCAAACTAATAATAAATATTAACAAAGCCAAAACCGCGGAGAATTCCATTACATGTTCTTTAAGCAAAGTCTTCTTTTGAGTAATAGTAGACGCTGCAGTCAACACAGCTGCCATTATTGCAAAAAATACCCAAGACATATTGATTTACTAAAATACCCAGTATAAAAATATATTAAAAACAAAAATAAATGATGTTACATTAGATTAAAAGAAATCTGATAATCCTTTCTGCTCATTCAATTTAGAAGCAACTTCTAATTTATCAAGAGTTGAATTAACTCTATCTTCAGAAAACTCATATACATCGACAAGAAGCTTCTTAATACTTACAGGATCCGGTTTTTTGAATTCCAATTTATAATCTTCAACGACAGGCATTTCTTTTATTGTCTTAAAAATATCTTTCCAATCAACAGCAAAACTTTCTGACCATTTAGCCTCAGAAAATATTTCATCAAAATCATCTTTATGTTTCTCAACCAACTTTAATGCTTTCTTAGGTCCTATACCTTTAACACCTCCATAATTATAATCAGTTCCGACAAGAATCGAGAGAACTATTAATTGGTCTTGAGTTAAACCCAACATAGCAAGGTTATCTTTCAAAGTAAATAATTCAGGATTAATAGTTTTATAATTATAAGACCCAGGCATTTTCCTTTTTCCAGTAATTGAAATATTTCTAATACATCTAGGAGCACCAGAAAGAAGAGCATCTGCATCTTGACTCATCACCGCGTAAGCATCTCCCTTTTTTACCATAACTGCCGCTTGAGATTCCCCTTCACTCGGAGCATCAACAACAGGAATACCCAT
>Ga0172368_10000668_pt1 | contig 48839 bp, 41 predicted proteins | sample Lak11m_FD_114540 | JGI IMG/M metagenome (GOLD analysis project Ga0172368, IMG submission 114540) | Freshwater microbial communities from Kabuno Bay, South-Kivu, Congo - kab_022012_11m | ecosystem: Environmental > Aquatic > Freshwater > Lake | place: Democratic Republic of the Congo: South-Kivu... | reverse complement strand
TGCGGAGGCCACCTCCGTCCTGCCGCTTCTGGCGAGCAGCGCCTACCACCGGGGAAAATGGAAGCAACGGAAGCCGTGGCGATTTTCAAAGCTGTTTGAGGATTGATCTGGTGGAGATGAGGGGGATCGAACCCCTAACCTCCGCATTGCGAACGCGGCGCTCTCCCAGTTGAGCTACATCCCCATCCGTCGTTTCCCCGACCTGGCGCGGCAAGGCCCCTCCGCCTCCCGATGGAGGGGCGGATCATATATGATTCCCCGAGAGGCTGTCAAGAAATTGTTGCCCGTAAATTTTATCTTGACAAAAACATCTTCCCTTTCTACTGTCAAGCTGCCTCTATTGCTTGGTTGCTCTTAAAAAACATGATATTCGGCAACGATGGCAGCCCCCACGGAATGCAGAGTCGAACGAAAGTCTCTCGGAATCAAAACCAATCGGCACTTATGAAAGCAAAGGGGGGTTTTCCCCTATTTTTTCTTTTAGAAACCGCAGCAAAGTTTGAAGAATTGTTTCATTTCAAGGGTAAGCCGGCTAACCTATGGGGAGTGCCGTCCTATGGGATTCATCCAGCAGCTGGAATGCGCAATCGTAAAGGGAGATATCAACCGGGCGACCGCCCTCACAGGGAAATGCCTCAGGGAAGGGCTGCACCCCTCTGAAATCATCGAACAGGGCATCCTGCGCGGGCTGGAGATCGTGGGCGAAAAATGGAAGACCTACGAATACTTCATCCCCAATGTCCTGGTGTCGGCGATGGCCTCGAAATTCTCCCTCAATGCCCTCAAACCCACCCTTGCGACAATGAACTCCCGGTCTGCCGGAAAGGCCGTGGCCGGAACCGTGAAGGGGGATGTCCACGACATCGGGAAGAAGATCGTCCTGATGTTCATGGAGGCCAATGGATTCGAGATCATCGATCTCGGAATCGACGTGGCGCCGGAGTTGTTCGTCAAGGCGGTGAAGAAGGAAAAACCGGACCTTCTTCTGCTGTCCTGTCTCTACACGGTCACCATGCACGCCATGGACGATACGATCATTGCCCTGAAGAAGGCCGGTCTCAGGAGCCGGGTCAAAGTCCTCGTCGGCGGCGCCCCGATCACCAAAACCTTTGCCGTCAGCATCGGGGCCGGTGAATTCGGGATGGACGCCATGGACGGAATCCAAAAGGCGAAGGAACTGACGGCCGGAGGAAGAGGGGGGAGGAAGAAATATGGTTATGAATCACGAATCCCTTCACCGGGTGTTTGACGCAGATCCGGCCGAGGCAAACGTGTTCTCCCGGATCCTCGACTCATTCAGGGAAACCACGAAGCTGCAGGTCTGCCTGTTCCCGTTGAACGCGGCGGGAGCGGTCGGCGCGATCGACGGCCCCGGCCATCCCTTCTGCCGGATCATCCGGAGCAGGCCCGCGGGGAGGGAAAACTGCCTGAAGGACATCAACCGCGCCATCCAGATATCCATAAAAACGGGAGAACATTATATCTTCCAATGCCATACCGACGTAATCGAATTCGCGGCGGCCATCCTCGGCGGAGGGGACGCCTATACCGCTTTTGTATGCGGACCGATGCTCTTAAGACCGATGAACCCCTCCATCGAGCAGGCCGTACTCGGCAAGGTGAAAAGGCTATCCCTGAACGAAGCGTCCGTTGCGGGAACCCTTCGTGAGATTCCCGTTTTTCCGGAACGGAGGGTTCAGGCGGCCGCGGACCTGCTGTTCATGATCGCCAATTACTTCTCGAAAACCGACACCTCTCTCCAGAGAAGACGGCACGAAATCGCCAGGCAACAGGCCCTTCTGGCGGAGAGTCTCTTCTTGAGAAAAAGGAGCGAACTCCATGACGCGCCTCCCGCCCCCTTCCGCTTCCGATCCGGAAGCGACCTCTACAAGGAAAGGGAGCTGGTCGACCTCATCAAGATGGGGGACAGAAAGGGGGCGAAAGGTCTCCTGGACGAGTTGCTCGGCACCGCCCTCTTCAGGAGTCACGAGCACATCGGCGTCCTGAAAGCGAGGGCCCTGGAGATCATCTTCATCATTGCCAGAGCGGCGGTGGAGGCGGGGGCCAATCTGGAGGAAATACTGGGGGTGAAATACCAGTGTATTCAGGACCTGACACAAGACGACTCCCAGGAGACCCTCTACTATTTCCTCAAAAAGGCCTTCGACCGGCTTTTTGAGTGCATCTATCAAAACCGCAACATCCGCCACACGAGGGTTTTCATAAGGGCAAAGGATTTCATCTGGAGAAACTACAATCAGAACATCTCGCTCAAACAAATAGCCGATTCAGTCGATATCAATCCCTGCTATCTCAGCCATCTATTCCGAAAAGAGATGGGGATCTCCTTCTTGGATTACCTGACCTCCGTCAGGGTATCGATCGCAAAAAGGCTTCTGCAGCAGACCGACCTGAGCGTCCTGGATGTCTGTCTCGAGGTCGGGTATCAGGACCCGAGCCACTTCGCCAAGATCTTCCGGAAGAAAGAGGGCATCTGTCCGATGAAATATCGGATGAACCTCATCGAGAAGAACACCGGCGGCGTCACTCTCCCCGCGGACTGACCTTCTTCACTTTTTCGCAAGAACGCCTTAGTCGTGACAAAATCGCCATAGACCGACAAGGGCGGTTTGTGTCTAATGGTACTGTCGGGTAAACCCTGCGCCGATCCCGAAGACGAAATCGCCGGAAGCAGGAAACGAGTCGGGTTTATATGCCCGCCTTGAATGCACGGACCCGTTCAATCCCTCGAAATGAATGTCGGTCAAAGGAGGCAACATGGATAACCTGAAGCGCATCGAAGAAGCGGTCGTAAACGGAAAGATCGACGAGGTGAAGAAGCTCACCCGGCAGGCCCTCGACGAGAAGATCCCTCCCAGCGATATTCTCAACAAAGGCCTGATCAAAGGCCTGGAGATCGTCGGCAGCCTCTATGAATGTCAGAAAATCTTCGTTCCCGAACTTCTCATGGCCGGCATGGCGATGAAGGAGGCCCTCGCCCTCCTCAAGCCGACCCTGGAAAAAAGCGACATCCCGCCCGCAGGCAAGATGGTCATCGGCACCGTAAAGGGGGACGTCCATGATATCGGAAAAAACATCGTCTCCATGATATTCACGGGATCGGGATTCCAGGTGACGGACCTGGGGATCGATGTTTCGGCCCAGAAGTACGTCGAAACGGTGGAGAAGGAGCAGCCCGACATTCTCGCCCTCTCCTGCCTTTACACCCCAACCCGTCTCGCCATGATCGACGTGATCAAACTGCTCCAGGAGAAGAACCTTCGAAACAAGGTGAAGGTTATCATCGGCGGCGCCCCGATCGACCAGAATTTTTCGGACATGATCGGGGCCGACGGTTACGCGCCCGATCCCCCTTCCGCGGTCAAGAAGGTGATGGCCTGGCTGGGGAAATAAGGGGCCGAGAGGAGGGAGGAAGCCATGAAAGAAGACAGCGTATTTCAAGAACGAAGATACAGGATCAATGAACTGCGGGCGAAGAGCGAGAAAATGACCTGCCGGGAAAGGGCACTGACGGCTCTGAAACACCGGGAGCCGGACCGGGTCCCCATCGACAACTGGATGGTCCCGGAGATTCAGAAGAAGATGACGGAGTACTTCGGGTGCGACTCCTACGGCGAGCTCCTCGACTTTTTAGGCGTCGATTTCCGGAACAACTACGGCCCGAGCTATGTGGGCCAGTCGTTCAAGAAGCACCCGGACGGAACTGTCGAGGACCTCTGGGGCGTCAAGAGGAAAACGGTCATATACGGGGAGGGGACGGCCCATCAGGGGAGCTACTCCGAGGTGGCCGAATCGCCCCTGGAAAAACTGAAAACCATCGAGGAGATCGAAAAATACGACCACTGGGCCAGTCCCGACTGGTGGGATTACTCCAAGGTCAAGGGCGACTGCGAGGTCTATCATCCCAAGTACTGCGTCATCAACGTGGGAGACCGCCTGGACAGGACCTCCCAGCTCAAGCCGATGATGTACTTAAGGGGGATGGAGCCGACCTTCATCGACATGGTCATGAATCCGAAGATCGTCGAGACGATCCGGGACCACATCATCGACTACTTCGTCGGATACAACCACCGGGTCTTCAAGGCGGTCGAAGGCGAGATCGACATCTTCATGATGGGGGACGATATCGGCGGCCAGACGGGCCCGCTGCTCAGCCTAGAGATGTGGCGGAAATATTTCAAGAAGGGATTCAAGACCTACATCGATATCGCCCATCAGTACGGGATACCGGTGATGTACCATACCTGCGGCGACGTCAAGCAGTTCATTCCGGACTTCATCGAATGCGGCCTCGACATCCTCCAGTCCCTCCAGCCCAAGGCAACCAATATGGACATCAAGAAACTGAAGCAGGAATTCGGCCGGGACATCACCTTCCAGGGGGGGATGGACATCCAGCATGTCTTGCCCCTCGGAAAGCCCGAGGACGTCAAGGCCATGGTGAAGTACGCCATGGATTCGGCGAAACCGGGAGGCGGGTACTTCATCTGCACCGCGCACAACATCCAGGTGGACACCCCGCTCGAGAACGTCGTGGCCCTCTTCGAGGCCTACCATGAGTACGGCAATTACTGACGCGGCTTTTGCCAGGGATGCCGCGAATCAATCAACGGAGGGAGGACAGGTAAATATTTAATGAGGGAAAGGGGGACAGAAAAACGGATGATCAACAAAATTCTGGAATGAGGGAGGAGGAGAAAACATGGCAATAGACATTTCAAAAATGAAGCCGGAGGAACAGGGCCAATGGCGGATATGGGAACAGGATTACAGCCGCTGGCGAACCCGAATTTTTCTCGTCCTGTGGGTCACCTATGGGGCATTCTATCTGTGCCGGGTCAATTTTTCCATCGCCATCCCGGGGATCATGAAGGAGACCGGCTGGTCCAAAACGGAGTTGGGGGCGATCGGGACCGGCCTGTTCTGGGCATATGCCGTGGGGCAGTTCGTTCACGGCCAGCTCGTCGAGCGCTTTTCGTCTAAGCATTACCTATTCGGCGTCATCATGCTGTCCGCCCTGATGAATATCCTGATCGGACCTTCCATTGCCCTGGGAATCTTCGCGATCGGCGTGATCTGGGTTCTCAACGGGTTCTTCCAGGCGGGGGGGTGGTCGAACTGCATCAAGACCCTCTCCCAGTGGTTTCCGCCTAAGGCCCGGGGAAAGCGGATGGGGTGGTACGGGGCGTGTTATCAGGTCGGAAACACCCTTTCCTGGCTCCTGGCGGGATACCTGATCGCCAGATACGGATGGCGCTCAGGCTTCTATGTCCCAGCCGTAATCTTTGCGGCCATCGGATTCCTGCCCTTGTTGTTGTTGAAAAACAGGCCTGAGGAGGTCAATCTCCCCCCGCTCGAGGTCTATGAACAGTACGGGGAGTGCGCGGGGATGTCGTTGGAGGAGTGCCGGGCCACGGTCAAGCCGAAAAAAGAGAAGGAGGAACATGCGGGTTTTGCCTTCACACTGAAACAGACCGTTGGAAACAAGAGGGTATGGGCGGTTTCCTGGGCCTTTTTCTGCGTCGACATCATCCGCTACGGATTCCTGCTGTGGGCCCCGACCTATATGTTCGAGGTCCAGAAGGCGGCCATCGACAAGACGGCCTACCGGGTCATCGCCATCCCGCTTTTCGGCATCGCCGGGGCGATCTTCTCCGGTTGGGCGAGCGACAAGTACTTCCAGTCCCGCCGGGCGCCGATCGCGGCCATTTTGATGGGGATTCTCGGGTTCATGTCCATCTACTTCTACTACGGCGTCCCGAAAGACGCCTGGCTCCTGGGTTTCCTGACGCTGGGGATAATCGGCTTCTGCGTCCTGGGGACCCAGGTGATCCTGATCGGGGCGGTGCCTATGGACTTCGGAACGAGGAAGGCCGCCGGCTCGGCCGCCGGCTTCATCGATTTCTTCGGCTACATAGGCGCCGGGTTGACGGGTATCATCAGTGGCTTCCTGGCCCAACATTACAGCTGGGAATACGCCTTCTGGTTCTGGATCATCGCCGCGTTCATCTCCTCGGCCATCTGTTTCAGCCTCTGGGCGTACAAACCGCCACCCGGGAAATACCTCTAATCCCAAGAGGATTTTCGCGGTCCGGCCGCAGCCGGACCGCGAAAACCAGAGAATCCCCGCCTCCTGCCGGCAAGGGGGGCGGGGATTTTTTTGCGACATCGCCCGCGGACGATTTTCAGCGTTTCAGGGACGCGCTTTGTCCGTCTCACTAAGGTCCCGCCGGAACGCCGGGGGAGAGACATGTTCATCGGCCGGTTCTTTTTCCTTGACAGGCAACACCTTATCCTTTAACCTTCGTTCACCTGCCGGTCAGTTCTCGTAAAATTGAATAACACCATAAAGAAAAGGAGGAGAAAACTATGTTGAGACGTTTGGCTACTTTCTTTACGTACATCATGAGACATTATCTTCCTGACGCCTATCTTTTTGCGATCCTGCTGACGTTTCTTTCCGCCATTCTGGCCCTTATCTTCACGGAAGCCGGGTTCACGAAGCTGATCACCACCTGGGGGGACGGCATCTACGGCATCATCGCCTTCGCCTTCCAGATGATCCTGATCCTGGTTACGGGCCACTGCCTGGCGCTGACCCCCGCGGTCAACAGGATTCTGGTTGCGATTGCCGGGATCGGGAACACGCCGACCAAAGCCGGGATGATCGTCGCTTTCGCCGCGGGGATCTGCTCCTGGATCAATTGGGGATTCGGCCTGATCGTGGGGGGGCTGCTGGCCCTCGAGGTCGCAAAAAGGACCAGGGCCGCCGATTTCCCCTTCCTGATCGCCTCCGCCTACAGCGGGTTCGTGGTCTGGCACATGGGGCTTTCGGGTTCCGTCCCCCTGGTCATAGCCACGGCCAAGCACGCCCAGAACTTCGTGGAGAAGGTCTCCGGCACGGTCGTGCCTGTTTCCCAGAGCATCTTCCCGGCCTTCAATCTCCTGCCGGCGATCCTGTTGATCGTTACGATCCCGATCCTCATGGCCATGATCCGCCCGAGCGATAACGAGGCGACGCCGCTCCCCGATGACAAGCTCCGGGATATGGAGAACAACATCCCGCACGTAGAAAAACCCGAGAACCCGACTCTCGCGGAGAGGATCGACCACAGCTACACGATCAACATGATCTTCGGGTTGATGGGCCTGATTTACCTGTACTTCCACTTCTCCACGAAAGGATTCGATCTTAATCTAAACATAGTCATTTTCATCTTCTTCATCGCCGGCGTGATCCTCCACGGCAAACCGATCAATTATATCAGGGCGATGAACACGGCCATCAAGGGCGCCGGCGGCATAGCCCTGCAGTTCCCTCTGTACGGCGGCATCCAGGGGATCATGATCGGAACAGGGCTGGCGAAGATCATCGCCGGCTGGTTCGTGGCCCTCTCCTCGCCTGAGACGTTTTACATGCTCCAGTTCTGGGCCGCCGGGATAATCAATATGTTCATCCCGTCCGGCGGAGGACAGTGGGCCGCGCAGGGGCCGATCACCATGGAGGCGGCCAAGATGATGGGGATCGATCCCATCCGGTCGGCCATGATGGTGGCCTGGGGGGACCAGTGGACAAACATGATCCAGCCGTTCTGGGCGCTGCCGCTGCTGGGCCTCGCCGGCCTTTCGGCCCGCGCCATCATGGGCTACACGGCGATGACCCTCTTCTACAGCGGCGTGGTCCTGAGCATCTTCGCCCTGCTTGTTGGGCTTAAGGTCCTGTAACGGAAAAATCGATCTTGCTTCATCCCGTCATCCCGGCGTTCCCGCTCCTTTGCGGTAGCGCCGGGATGTTTTTCCCCCCCCGTCTTCACGCCCCGGCCGCACAATTAAATCTGTCAGCATTGTTAAATCTTGACAAAGCCCCTCCTTTTTCCCTATAGTATATAACAATTACAACGCGGGATTTCCAATGCGGTCCGGCTCGCATATCAGAAAGAATCCGATTACAGACAGTCCCAAGGAGGTCATCCATGGCTAAAATCGATGCGTTCTTCCAACTGATGCACGACCAGGGGGCGTCCGACCTGCACCTCGTCTCCGGCCAGCAGCCGGCGCTCCGGCTCCGGGGGGACCTGGAGCGGATCAAGTTCGACGTCCTTACGAACGACGGCCTCAAGGCGATGATCTATGAGATCGCCCCCGAACACAAGATCAAGCAGTTCGAAGAGACGGGCGACGTCGATTTTGCCTATGAGATCCCGGGGGTTGCCCGTTACCGCGCCAACTTCTTCGAGCAGCAGTTCGGCTGCGGGGCGGTGTTTCGGGAGATCCCCAGCAAGATCGTCACCTGCGCCGAACTGGGCTTTCCCCCGGTCATCCCCAAGCTGGCTTCGCTCCCCCGGGGCCTGATCCTGGTCACCGGACCGACCGGAAGCGGCAAGTCGACGACGCTGGCGGCCATTATCAACGAGGCGAACATAACCCGGAAGGACCACATCATCACGATCGAGGACCCGGTCGAGTTCGTCCACCAGAGCCAGAGCTGCATCGTGAATCACCGGGAAGTCGGCCGGCATACGAAGTCCTTCACGGCGGCGCTGCGCGGGGCATTGCGCGAGGACCCCGACATCATCCTCGTCGGCGAGCTCCGCGACCTGGAGACGATCTCGCTCGCCGTCGAGGCGGCCTCGACGGGACATCTCGTCTTCGGCACCCTCCATACGACGAGCGCCGCCAAGACCGTGGACAGGATCATCGAGGTCTTTCCATCCGAGGAACAGATGCAGATCCGCTCCACCCTCGCCGACGGGATCAGGGCGGTAATCGCCCAGGTCCTCTTCAAGCGGATCGACCGCAAAGGTCGCTGCGCCGCCCTGGAAATCCTGATCGCGAATTCCGCGGTGCGCAACCTGATCCGGGAATCGAAGACCTTCCAGCTCCCCTCCATGATCCAGACGGGGAAAAAATACGGCATGCAGCTTTTAGACGATGCGATCGCGGAGCTCCTGCAGAAGGGATGGATCAGTCCGGACGAGGCCTATATGAAGGCCAACGACAAACAGCGGTTCCGTCAGTTTTTGAAGACCCCGCCGACTGACTTTACCGAGGTATAGTAACGCGGGTTTTCCAGTTTCGGGAGGTGAGCAATGAGAATTCAGGAGATCGATTATATCCTGGGCAAGATGCTCGATGTAGGCAATAACGTATCGGACCTGAACATCACCGTGGGGAGGCCCTTTCAGGTGGAGAGCTCAGGCCAGCTTGTCCCCGTGGAAATTGACCCGCCCTTTGAGAAACTTACCCCCCTCCAGACGGAGACGTTCGCCCTGAACCTGATGAGACAGGACCGGCGGCTGACGGAGAACCTCCTCACCCAGGGGTCGTGCGACCTGTCGTATGAACTGCCGGGCCGGGCCCGTTTCCGGGTGAACATCTTCTCCCAGCGCGGCAACTACTCCATCGTCCTGAGAAAATTAGAGTCCAAGATCCCCACCTTCGAGGGCATGAACCTCCCCGAAGCCTTCCGCAAAATGGCCGAGGAGAAAAACGGGATCATCTTCGTGACCGGCGCGACGGGAAGCGGTAAATCGACGTCGCTGGCGGCCTTGCTCAATGAGATCAACGACAAGAAAGCGGTTCATGTCGTCACGCTTGAGGACCCGGTGGAATTCTCCCATCCCCATCGCAAAGCCACCTTCAACCAGCGGGAGATGGGAAGCGATTTCGACACCTTCGCGAGCGGGCTCCGCGCTGCGCTGCGCCAGGCGCCGAAGATCATCCTCGTCGGCGAGATGCGGGACCGGGAAACGGTGGAGATCGGCCTGTCCGCGGCGGAAACCGGCCATCTGGTACTCAGCACGCTCCACACGGTGGACGCCGGGCAAACCATCAACCGCATCCTGGGGATGTTCTCCACCGAGGAGGAAACCCAGGTGCGCATCCGGCTGGCCGATACGGTCCGCTGGATAGTCTGCCAGCGCCTCCTCCCCAAGGAAGGGGGGGGCCGCGTGGCGGCCTTCGAGATCATGGGGGCGAACCTCCGGGTAAAGGACGCCATCCTCCACGGAGAATCGGAGGGAAAGACCTTCTACGAGATCATCCAGGCGGGGAGGGCGTTCGGGATGATCACCTTCGACGATTATATCATCGAGCTGTTCAAGCAGGGGCTGATCAGCGAGGAGACCGGCAAGGCTTACGCCTCCAACAAGGGGATCGTCGGCCGCGGCATCGACTCCGTCAAGAGCGCGCGCGGGCAGGCGACAACCGACCTCGGCAAGCTCGAAGTGGACAAGGATTACGGGAAACCGAAGAGACCCTGGTAAGGGAGGCATGCAATGGAAGACGAGAAGAGCCTGTTGAATGAGGTTGCGGCGGAGGGTTACGACGCCGCGGACCGGCCGTTCGATTTCGTGGGGGAGGGGGGCGAAACGGCCCTGGTGTGCGAACCTGATCCGGCTGTCCGGGAAAGGATCGGCGGCGCCCTCCGGGAGATCAACTATCAGATCACGGAACCGGCCACCGCCAAGGACGCCCTGAGGTACATGCGGTTCCACGTTTACGAGCTGGTGGTCCTCAACGAACGCTTCGACACGGAGGACCCGCAGGCAAACGACGTCCTGCTTTATCTCCAAAACCTGGCGGCGGCGACGCGGAGAAAGATCTTTGTTGTCCTGGTCAGCGACCGGCACCGGACTATGGACAACATGGCCGCCTTCAACCGCAGCGTCAATCTCATCCTCAATCTCAAGAACATCGACGAGACGGGGAAGATCATCAAACGGGGCGTCGGCGACAATGCCGCCTTTTATCACGTCTTCCGGGAAACGATGCAGAAGATGGGAAAGGGATGATAAAAAACCCCGGAGGCTACGGCCTCCGGGGCGTTATTTCAACAACTGCTGCAGGAAGAGCCGCAGCCCCCCTCCTCCTGACTCAGGCCGGATGAAAGCTTGAATCCGGCGCCCCGCGGGGTTGTGATGAAATCGACCTCGATCGGCTTGACCCTCGCAAAGAGCGATTTTTCGACTAAAAAGGTTACCCCCCGATCCTCGAATATCTCGTCGTCCTGTGTTGACTCATCCAGAGCCATGCCCAGAGAGGGCCCGGCTCAGCCCCCCTCCTGCATCAGGACGCGGATGGAAGGGGCCTCCGTGCGACTCTTGAGGAATTCCTTAATCATCTCGCTTGCTTTATCAGACACTATAAACATTTCCGTCTCCTTTGACCTTCTTGAGGTCCGTGAATTTCGACTAAGTTAACAATAAAAATCCCCTTGTCAAATTTTTTCGTCACATCTTGTGGCAGCGGTCGCAATTCTCTTTCACGGTAAAGGCTTCCTTGCCCTCGAGATGGCAGGCGCCGCAGGATTTGGCCGCCTCCATCTCCGCCATCGTCACCCGCTTGTTCTTCGCTGAGGGTTCGTAGAGCTTGACGTGGCAATCTCCGCATTTGTACATGCCTGTATGCAGCTCGTGGCTGAACTTGACGTCCCCCGCGTCCTTCACCTTGAAGTCCACCTCCCGGACGGGATGGCACTTGGCGCAGTCATCTAACTTGAAGGCGCTTTTGCCGTTATGGCAGGCGCCGCAGGACTTACCCTTTTCCATCTGGGCCATGGTCACCGGCTTTTGGGAAGTCAGATCGTAAAGCCTCGGATGGCAGACGGCGCACTTGTCGGCGGCAACGAGATGCTTTTTATGACTGAAGGTCACCGGTCCGGTCTCCCTGACCTTCATGGTTACGTCCGCGACCTTGTGGCATTTTATGCAATCGGCAAGACCGAAGGCCCGTTTGCCGTCGTGGCAGGCCCCGCAGGATTTTCCCTTTTCCATGTCCGCCATGGTCAAACGAACACGCACCTTTGCTCTGAGATTGAAAATGGCATTGTGGCAGGCCTTGCAGTTGTTCTTGATCCCCTCCTGCAGGAAGTGCTTGTTGTGGTTGAATACCACCTTGCCAAAATTGGGTATCCTGATGGTGACATCCTTAATGTCGATGGCATAAGCGAAAGAGCAGGCCAAGACCGTCCCGCCCAAGATGAAAAGTGCCCACCGCTTCATGTTGCCGCCTCCCGAAAAATCATTGGACTCGAAAAAATCGCTTACCGATGATGGCTTTCCACTTCTTCCCAACCCGTCCACATCTGCCGGAAATGGGCAAAAGGCGTATGCCCCAGCGTGGCCATATAGATGTGGACGCACAGAAAGGCGAAAAAGGAACAGGCGATCAGGTAATGGGCGTCGGCGAGGAACGCAATCCCGCCGATCATGACGATCCATCCCCGCAGCGGCGCAATGTTCAACAACAGCAGACCGCTGACGATCACGAGCGGCAGCAACAGAAACATAATCATCAGATAGCTCAGCTTCTGGATGGCGTTGAACTTGCTTTCCGGCGTTGCGGTATGGGGATTCTCCCGGCCCAGGAAATAGGCGAAGAAATAGAAAAACGCCTGTTTGAACAGCCCTTCTTTGATTTCATCCAGCTTGGGGACGTAGAGCTTGATCAGATTCCTGCCCACGAACAGATAGTAAAAAAACCAGATCAAAAAGGAGATCGAAACCGTTATGCCGGCAACGTCGTGCAATCTGATCGCGGCCTTGTACGTCCCGAAAATGTTGGCATACTCGGGAAATCTGATCTGCAGGCCCGTGACGCAGAGGGTCACGATGCCGAGGGCGTTGAGCCAGTGCCAGATTCTCACCGGCGTAGGAGTAAGATAGATCTTTTCCATGGGCGTGTCGGAAGACATGTCACTGCTCCTTTCTAAATTCAAGGCTTTGGAGAGTTTTTACAGGTTCACCTTTCTTCTGCTTCTGGTGAAAAAGCGCAGCGTGCCGTGGACAATTGGCACCAACAATCCCGCGGCGGCGATCAGGCCCCCGATGATGCTCAGGATGTTGCTGCGCGTGAAACCAATCATATAAAAATCGGGCGTCCCGTAAAGGATGTCCAGAATGGCGCCTTTTTCCACTTCCATGCGGCTGTAAGTGCCGTCCGGTTCGGGAAACGCCAGATAGCTCGCCTGCTGCGCCTTTACCCCCGAGACGTGGCAGAAGGTGCAGTCCCAGCGGTTGTTGAGGATCTGGTAGGTGTGCGTCACCGCCTCGGGCATCATGGTCCCCAGGAGGCTTATGTTTTGATAGCGGCTGTTTGTGTTGAATTTTTTCAACTCGCTCACCGATATGGCCCCATCGCCGTCGCTGTCGATAATCGTCCCGGCGTTTTTCCCCGCCGCTAAAAACGGGCGCAGATCGTCGAAATCGGCCAGGTTGAAGCCGCCCAGGGGCGATCCCGCCGCCTTTGTCGCCATGTACAGGGTGATGACATAATTTTCCGAGCCGGTATGGCAGGTGATGCACGGCAGGTCGTCTATGTGGAGCGCCGCCCGGGGCAGCCACTTGGAATGGCTTTTGACCGTTTCGGAATATTCGTGGCATTTGGCACACTGCCTGTTGATGTCGCGACTGGACACCGCCAGCAGCGGCTTCACCGCATGGGGCTTGTGGCAGTCCGTGCACCCGGCATGCCGGCTGTGCGGACTTTGCCCGTACTCGGCAAAGACGGCAGCGTGGCAATCCTGGCATTTCGCCCGCGACGGCCTGATTCCGTCCGCCGGATGACGCTTAGTGACATTGTCGTGGCAGGCGATGCAGCCGATCTGCGCATGCGTCGTCAGCTCGTATTTTACCGGATCGATGTAGAGGTGCGCTCCTTTGCTTGCGACGGTCTTGTCGCCGTGGCAGGTCAGGCAAGGATTCGCCGCTGCGGACGCCGCGGGCGGGTACAGGAGGGCTGCTGCGAGCAAAATCGGAAACAACCTTGTCCAACTCATCGTTTTTTCTCCTTCGCATCAACGGCATGACGATAGCAAGCCGCCGGTTATTGAATTTCCCTCCTTTGCCGCGAACTTCTTCCGGACCGATTTCTCTGCTGCCTTATGCCAGTTTTTTCAAATTTATACAATCGCATTTTGAATCCCCGTCGGATTTTTTTCGAGCATCAATACTGACGCTCTCGTAAAAAAGGACTGTTCATATTCTTTACACCCGGAACCCTCTTAATTGTTTGATTTTTATAAATTTGCCGGGCCAGTAAAAATTATTAACAAGGCAGTGTAAATATTTATAACACTTCTTGCGGGCGGGCGGGACGGACGGAAATCCCGCCCAACCCGCACTGCTGCCTGCAATCCATTGCTATCATTAAATATTATAAGTTCCCGGCTGAAGACTCCCCGAGTTTTTCTACTTTGGCACGTTTATTGGACTGACAAAAGGCAAAGAAGATCGGGGACGGCAACGGGAATTGAATGAACGCAGCGATGTCCGGCGAGAAGGGACTCAAGAGAGGAGGAAATGGTTATGAGACTCGCAATTCTAATCATTATCGGCGTGCTGGGGGTGACCATCCCCCTGTTGTGGCTTACGGGAACGCTGACATCCCTTGTCTATTTCTGCAGGCATGGATTCAGCGCCATCCGCAAGGAGCGGTCCATCGCTCTCAATCCGCAACTGGGACTGACCATGGCCGACGGCGGGGATTCCATCGATAAAGAGAAGAAAGAGTGAGCCGATTCAAGCTGGTCGGCACACCCGCCTTGTCCTTGGTCTCCTCAGGTAAGCCCAGGTGGGTAAGTTACAGCGACTTATGATGTCCGGCAGGCAAGCCCCCTCCGGGGTTTGCGGGAGGCGAGCGCGGAAATTCGACTGGAGAAGGGAGGATCTGAACAACTATGGGAATTGACAGGAGGACATTTCTAAAGGGCCTGGGAACGGGAGCCGCGCTGGCGGCCCCGGGGTGTTTCTCGTTTCCGGGCAAACTCGAGGCGGCGGGGCCTGCCGCGAACAAGGAATTCATGGGCGTCCTTGTAGATACCACGCGGTGCGTCGGGTGTCGAACCTGCGAGCAGGCATGCGCGGAGGCGCACAATCTGCCGGCGCCGGATCTGAACGACGCCACGGTATTTGAAAAAACCCGGCAGACAACGGAGACGCAATGGGCGGTGGTCAATGGCTTCAAAACGGAGAAGGGGGAACTTTTCGCAAAGAAGCAGTGCATGCACTGCAATCAACCGGGCTGCGTTGCGGCGTGTCCGGTAAAGGCAATGGAAAAGAGGGAGGAAGGACCGGTCACCTGGGACACCAACTGCATAGGCTGCCGCTATTGCATGGTGTCATGCCCCTTCGACATCCCGAAGTTCGAACATCACAGCGCCGCCCCCAAACTTCAGAAATGCAATCTCTGCTGGGAGAGACTCTCGAAGGGGGAAAAGCCCGCCTGCGTGGAAGCCTGTCCGGCGGAGGCGCTGGCCTTCGGCCCCAGAAGGGAACTCATCGAAGAGGCAAACAGGCGCATCTACAAGAATTCGGGGGAATATTTCCCCCATATCTACGGCGAATATGAGGCGGGCGGCACGAGCTACCTTTACCTCTCATCGGTTCCGTTTGAAAAGATCGGTTTCCGGACCGATCTGGGGATAACCGCTTATCCGGAGTATACGAAAGGATTTCTCTACAGCGTTCCGGTTATCCTTCTTCTCTGGCCTGCATTCCTGAGCGGGATAAGCGCCATAACCAAACGGAAAGACGAGGTGAGAAGCAAAGAGGGAGGGAAACTATGAACAGGACGGCCACGACGGTGCAAATAAGCAGTTTTAAGGACTTTCTTATCTTTATGCGGAGCGAACTGAAGCCGAAAGGAAAGATCCTGACCCCCTTCAATTTGATAACCGGTTCGATCATCCTGCTGGGTGCACTTCTCATTCTCTACCGGTTTTTCGCGGGGCTGGGCTCGGTTGTCCATAGCTCCAGCGAATATCCCTGGGGGATATGGATCGGCTTCATAGTCATGGTAGGGGTGGCTTTCGCCGGCGGCGCCTATGTTACCGCCTTCATCGTTTACGTGCTCCGGGGAGAAAAATACCACTCCATCGTGAGGATGGCGGTCCTCAACGGCTTTCTGGCCTATGTTTTTTACGCCGGGGCAATCCTGCTCGACCTGGGCCGCTGGTGGAATATAGCCAACCCGCTCATCGGAAACAGGTTCGGGGTTAATTCCGTGCTTTTTCTGGTCGCCTGGCATTTCCTGCTGTACATGCTCGCCCAGCTTGTCGAGATATCGCCCGCCTTTGCGGAATGGCTTGGGTTAAAGAAGGCCCGCAAGTTCCTCTCCTCCCTTACCCTGGGCGCCGTGATCGTGGGGATCACCCTCTCCACGCTCCACCAGTCGGGCCTCGGGGCGCTGTTTTTGATGGCAAAATGGAAGATCCATCCCCTCTGGTACACGGAATTCATCCCGCTGCTCTTTTTCGTCTCCAGCATCTATGCGGGACTGGCGGTGGTGATATTCATCGGGACAATCAGCTTCCGCGTCTTTGAGAAGGACAGGATAGACGAGGAATATAAGGCGGCATGGGACGATATAGTCATAGATCTCGGGAAGGCGTGCGCCGTGACGATGTTCGTCTATTTCTTCCTGCAGGTACTGGTACTGATACACGGGAAAAACTGGCCGCTCCTCAACACCGGCATGGGTTATTGGTATCTCGCCGAGCTCGTCGGCCTCCTGCTGCTGCCGGGCTTTCTGTTCAGCTGGGGCGTGAGGTCCGGGAACCCGGCGCCTATTCGAATCGCCGCGGTCCTGACCATGCTCGGGGTCATCATCAACCGGGTTGATTATTCCATCATCGCCTACAAATGGTATCTGCCGCTCAGCGAGAGGTACATCCCCACCGTTATGGAGGTGGTCATAACCCTGGCAATCGTGTTCACGATGGTATGGGTGTTCAGATGGATCGTCAACCGGGTCCCCATCCTGAAAAAACCGCCCCAATGGGCGATCGAGCAGGAACGGGAAGAGGAGGGCGTGGAACGGGTCGTTGCTTACGGTCCCCAACTGGGAGTTACCATGGCCGACGGCGGCAGCTCTATCAAAAGAGAGAAAAAAACAAGGTGAATTTCACCATAACCATAGGAAAGGAGGTATTACGGTGGAGGGTTTCACGTACATCGACATTTTCGCAACCAAGGGCATAGAATACCTGCTGGTCATCAGCGGCCTGCTGTTCTTCGCCGTCTTCTGGCGGTATCTGAGCAGACCGGCGCTGGCTGTTTACCGGGAATACGCGAACGTTGTCCCCGCCCTGAGCAACTGGTTCCATCTCCCGCCGGAAGGGATCTATTTCCACCAGGGACATAGTTGGGCAAGGCCGGAGGGCGATAATGTAGTGAGCGTCGGGATCGACGATTTCGCCCAGAAACTGGTGGGAAAGATCGAGGCGATAAAATTCCCGCCGGTCGGCGCCCGGATCGCCCAGGGAGAAAAGGCCTGGAGCCTGCAGGCAGGATCGAAGTCCATCGACATGCTCTCGCCCGTAGATGGGGAAATACTGGACATAAATGAGAGCCTGCTGAGTTCGCCGGAGGCCGTCGGCAAGGATCCGTACGGCGAGTCCTGGCTGATGAAGGTCAAGGCGCCGAGGGTTTCGGCCAATTTGAAGAATCTATTGTCGGGCGAGTTGGCCGGAAAATGGATGGAAGGGGTAAGGGAAAAACTGCTGGCGCGGATGAATTACAATCTCGGCGCCGTATCCCAGGACGGCGGCGTGCCGGTTGACGGGATAGCCAGAAACCTGGACCGGGAAAGATGGGATGAGATAGCGAAGGAATTCTTTCTTGTTTCATAAAAAGTCAGGGCGGCGGGCAAAATGGTTGAAACGGGCACAAAAAACAGAAGATATCCTCTGATACCCCAGGAAGAGCGAAAGTGTGTCTGGATGACGACCGGATTGATATCCTACAAACTGTGCGACAGGGACTTCCAGTGCGAGTTTTGTCCTTTTGATCAGGCGATAAGGAATGAGGAAAACCGGGGAAGCAATCTTCAGGAGACGGAAGGCGATTGGACGGAGGGATCGCCCAACGGCGGTTCCTCCGCCCGGATCGACGGGTCCGTCTTCTATCACCCCGATCACTGCTGGGTGAAGGTGGAAAATCCGGAAACGGCGAGGGTGGGACTTGACGATCTGCTGACCAGGCTCATTTTCAACGTCAAGGTCGTTATCCTGCCCCAGGCGGGGAGCTTTACCGGCCAGGGGGAATGTCTTGCCCATATCATCCAGGAAGATTACATCCTGCCCGTTATCTCCCCGCTTACCGGTTCGATTCAGACGGTGAATACCCGCCTGAAAAGGGAGCCGGGACTGATGATCGCCGCCCCGCGGGAAGCAGGCTGGCTGGTCGCGATAAAACCGGAAAATCTCGAAGGCGACCTGAAAAATCTCATTTTTGGAAGAAAGGCCCATGCCTGGTATCAAAGGGAGGAAAAGGAGATAATCGCCCTGGCCGGCTCGTTGCTGAAAAACGAGCCCCAAGCGGTCGGCCCGACGATGCAGGACGGGGGAGTCAGGATAGGATGCCTGCCTGACGTGCTCGGCGCCGTCACTTCCAGGCAGAAAACCAAAATACTGGAGTTCATCATCGGCAGATCCAAAAATTATCAGAAATTGCTATCAAATCTTGCCGGATACGGGCGCAACAAGGGATGAGAAAATCAGGGACATCCCCTATTCCCCTCGGAAAATAAGGGCTCAACCCCTCCCTAATTTCTACCCCACCAAGAAAACCTGAATCCCCTGTCGGCGGTGCCGGCCTGATCGATCTTTAGGCTCCTCTGGCATTGGGGACAGAATTCGGCCGGTTTCAGGTCGATATTCTCGACATAGGTGGACGAGTTCATCACGCATCTCGGCTGCGAACAGTGGATCAGCCCAAAGGTATGTCCCAGTTCGTGCACCGCCTCCTTCAACAGGCGCTCGGTCGTTGTTTCCCTGTCTTCCAGCAAGCCGTAAAAGCGGTTCTGAAGGCGGCGGGTGGAGACCACCGCCCCGATTCCCTTAAGCTGGGCCTCGCCGAAGACAAAGGTAAGAATGGGAATAAAGAGATCCACATCCAGGATCGCCAGCAACTTCTGGGCGTCCCTGGGCGGCCTCATGATCAATTGCCTGAGGATAAGGGAGGAGTTGTATTGACCTCGATTCGAATCGAAGGTCTCCTTTAAATTGATCCTGAACTCCCTTCTTTTGGTCTTCAGATGGAAAGTTTCAAAAATAAAGCTCTCCAGCTTTTCCAGGCAGGAATGATCCTCCAGTTCAATCGGCACGACATAGATATAGGACATCGCGAATTATCAAGATCACCTTTTCAGACGATATTTTTCGATTTTATTGTAGAGGGTGAGCCGGCTGATCTTGAGGATGTCGGCAGCCTGAGCGATATTACCTTTGGTTTTATTCAATATCTTCACGATATGTTCCTTTTCCACGTCGTCCAAGGTTTCTCCGCCAGGAGCGCCCTGCAGAGATGGGAAGGGGAACGACAGCTCCTCCGCCTGAATCAGGTTTCCCTTTGCCACCACCATGGCCCTTTCGACGACATTTCTGACCTCCCGGATATTTCCCGGCCAATCGTAATCGGTAAACATCTCCATAGCCCGCGGGGAAAAGTCGGTCACATTCTTATTCATCGACTGGGAATATTTATTCAGAAAATATCTGGCGATCAGGGAGATGTCCGATTTCCTCTCCCTCAGAGGGGGCAGGACAATGGAAAATACATTCAACCGGTAATAGAGATCTTCCCGGAAGCTGCCGTCCTTTACCGCTTTTTCCAGGTCCTTGTTGGTGGCGGAGATGACCCGGAAATCGCAATCGATGGTCTTGTCGCCCCCCAGCCTGGTAAATTTCTTGGTTTCGATGACCCGCAGCAGGTCCATCTGCATCTTTTCACTGATGTTGCCTACCTCATCCAGGAAAAGGGTCCCCTTGTCGGCCATCTCCAGCTTGCCCTTCCTCCGGTACATGGCGCCGGTGAAGGACCCCTTTTCGTGGCCGAAGAGCTCGCTTTCCAGCAAACCTTCCGGGTAGGCGCCGCAGTTGATCGTTATGATCGGGAAATATTTTCGCGTACTGCGGCTGTGGATCGCCCGGGCGATCAGCTCTTTACCGGTCCCGCTTTCCCCCAGGATCATCACGGTGGAATCGGTTTTGGCCACGGTATTGACCATCTCCATCACCTTCTTGATGGCGGGACTCTCCCCGACCACTTCATCGGGAAGCAACAACTCTTCAATCTGTTGGCGCAGTTGAATATTTTCGGTAACGAGCCTTCTTTTCTCAACGGCATTCCTGATGAGCCTGCTCAGGTCATCGGGATCGATGGGCTTGGTGACGTAGTCGAAGGCCCCGTCCTTCAACGCCTGGATGGCTGTATCCACAGTGGCATAGGCAGTGATGATAATGGTAACTATGTTCTTGTCGATCTGCTTGATGCGGTTCTGGAGTTCTATCCCGTCCATCCCCGGCATCTTGATGTCCAGCAGGATGATGTCCCACGGTTTTTCCTGAAGCTTCTTCAGGGCGGCGCCGGCCTCATCGGCGGTATCCACCCGATAGCCGTCGACCGTGAACCACTGATAAAGAGAATCGCGCACCGACGGTTCGTCATCAACGATCAGTATCCCTACGTCTTCCGGCTTCATTTCGCCAACCCCCGAGTTTTAATTGAGTCCTTTCCGCACTCTGGAAATCATTTCCCGGAAGCGCGCATTGTAGATTTTTCGGAACGAAAAATGTACAGAAGACCCCAAATCATGTCTCCCTCTGAACAACCGGCAACCGGGGCAATGTTATGGTAAATTTCGTCCCCTCCCTCTCCTTGGACTCCACATCGATCGTTCCTCCGTGATGTTTTATGATGCCATAAACCACGGAAAGGCCGAGACCGATATTCTTATCCGACGCCTTCATGGAAAAGAACGGTTCGAATATGTGGGGAAGGGCATCTTTCGGGATCCCTCTGCCATTGTCTATTATCATGATTTGGGCCCGATCGCTATTGCCGCGATAATCGGTCCGGACAATTACTGTGCCCCCCCGAGTGGAGTGCTCGATGGAATTGACCAGCAAGGCGACCAGCACCTGCTGAATATCGCCCGGATGACAATGAACACTGTCATCTCCCTCGTCAAGTTCCTTTATAAGCTTCAGATCATTCATTTCGGCGCCGTGCGCCACTATGCCGATACTGGCGTCGATAATCCCGTTGAGATGCTCGGATTTAAAATCCCCCGAGCTCCGCTTGGTAAACAGGAGCAGATTTTTGACGATATCCCCGCATCTTTTCGCCTCATTGCCGATGATGCAAAGATTTTTATCGACAATCCCCAGGGTGCCGGAATCTATTTTTTCCTGACCTAAATATTTGGAAGAGAGCTTGGCATAGGAGAGAATCCCCGAAAGGGGGTTATTGATTTCATGGGCCACCATTGCCGAGAGTTTCCCCAGCGAGGCCATCTTTTCCGACAATATCAATCTTGATTGCGCCTTTCTGAGCTCCTCGGCGGACGCCTTGAGCTCCCCGGTCATCTTGTTGAAAGAGGCCGCCAGGACCCCCAGTTCATCTCGCGATGCTATATCTACCTTATGGTCAAGGTTGAGGTTGGCAACCTCTCGGGTGGCCAAGTGGAGCTTTTTTATCGGGGCGTGCAACATTTTCCGGATGAATCCCCCCTTCACCAGAGCGGTGATCAAGATCAGAATAACGGAATAGACGAACATCTTGTTCCTGGTTTCAAGAATCCTCTTGTCACCCTTCTCCAGAGACAGTTTGACATCCAGAATTCCCAGCAGATTTTCCTTGGGGGAATGGGCATGACAGGCGGCGTTGAAACATTCCGGCTCGTTCTCGATTGGGGTGATCAGACCCAGGATGCGGTATCCTTTGGGTGATTTCAGCGCCCGGGTGCGGTCTTTGGTGGGGACGACCCCCTTGGCCGGTTCTTCCGCATGGCACATATAACATTGTTCCGCCCTTTTATCCGCAACCTGGCCCAGCTCCTCGGGCCGGTCGGAAAAGGCAATTCCTCCCAACTTGTTATAGATCCGTATCCCTTCGAATTCCTCTTCCTTCCCGATGCTCCGAAGCGTGTTGGTCAGGTCCTCCCGGCGATTCTCCAGCATGCTGAAATAAGTGGCCCGTCTGATAATATTACTTACCTGGACCGCATGGCTGACGACCTCCTCCCGGAAAAGGGCGTTCATGAAATAGATGTTGATATAGGTAATGATTCCGAATGACACCAGCAGCAGGGCAACCAGCAGAACAAAGAACTTTACGCCGATTGAATTGGCAACGCCAATGATTTTATGGAATATTCTTGGAAATTTCATAATATAAATCTATCATCCGCCGCGGGGCGATTGCAATATAATTCTTTGTTTAGGCGCCCTTTTTTCTTGACACTCAACCGCCCTCTTCATATACTCAATTTGAGTGTTCAGCAGGTTATTTTTCCCGGGTTAAATATTATGGAAACGGATACGCAGGGGAAATATCTGAATAACTACAATCTCCTTGTCATTGACGACGAGGAAGTGATCAGGGAGGGGATGCGCCGCATCCTTTCGGCCGAAGGCTATCGCGTGGACACCTCGGCCAGCGGACGGTTGGCCATAGAAAAAATCCAGGAGCAGGATTTCGACGTGGTTATTACGGACCTGAAGATGCCGGGCATGGACGGGATGGAGGTCCTCAAAACCATAAGGATACTGCAACCGGAGGTGCCGGTCGTTATCATCACCGGTTATTCGACCGTGGATACCGCCGTGGAGGCCATGAAGAACGGCGCCTTCGACTACATCGCCAAGCCGTTTACCTCCGAGCTGATCATCGACAAGGTGCGCAAGGCGGTGGACTATAAGCTGCTGGCGGCGGAAAGTTCCCCCGCAAAGAAAAAAATCGGCGCCGGCGCCGGCTTTGACGATTTTATCGGCGAAAGCGTCGAAATGCAGAAGGTCTATCGCCGGATCATGCAGGTGGCGCCAACAGACAGCACGGTACTGATCACGGGCGAAAGCGGAACGGGCAAAGAGCTGGTGGCGCGCGCCGTTCATAAAAACAGCCCCAGACATGACCATCCCTTCGTGGCCGTGGATTGCACCTCCCTCCCGGAAACCCTGCTGGAAAGCGAGCTGTTCGGCCACGTAAAGGGCTCCTTCACCGGCGCTATCCACAGCAAGACCGGGCTTTTCAAAGTTGCCGACGGGGGCACCCTTTTTCTGGACGAAATCTCCAACATAACCCTTGCTACCCAGGCTAAATTGCTCAGGGTATTGCAGGAACGGGTGTTGACCCCCATCGGCGACACCCGGCCCGTCCCGATCGATATCCGCCTTGTCGTGGCCACGAATATAAACCTGCGGGAGATGGTCGTAAAAGGCGCCTTCCGGGAGGATCTGTTTTTCCGCATCAACGTCATCCCGGTAAATCTTCCCCCTTTGAAGGACAGAAAGGGGGACCTGCCGCTTTTGATTCGTCATTTTCTGAGAAAGTTTTCCGAGGAGGTCGGCAAGGAAGTGCAGGGGTTGGCGCCCGACGCCCTGGCGGCGCTGGAGGGATACGCATTTCCGGGCAATGTGCGCGAACTGGAAAATATCCTTGAAAGAGCGGTCGTGTTGTGCGAGGGCGACGTCATTCAGAGGGTCCACCTGGAGCTGCGGTCCGCGGAAGAGGAAAGATCTCTGCATAGGAATATCATACCGAAGAACCTCCAGGAATTGAAAGAAACCAAGAAGCATCTGCGCGAGCAGTCGGTAGAACGGATTGAAAAGGCATTCGTCCTCAACGCCCTTAAAAGAAACAACTGGAATATCGCCCAGGCTGCCGAAGAAACAGGCATGCAGCGCCCGAACTTCCACGCCCTTCTGAAAAAACTGGGCATTTCCGTACGGGATGAACAAACTATAAAATAACCCGATGGGGTTTGAGGCAGGTCCGAGGGCAGGCAATCCGGAAGGATTATCTGCCCCCGGCGTCCGGCGGGATTACCTTTCCGGAGAAGCGGTCTCCGGGGCGGGCTGTTCCTTCTTGACCCCCTTGGCGAACCCCAGCAGCATCATAACGGCCGGAATGAGCTGGGCCACTATGATGAGGGCGCAGAAAGCCAGGAAGATCCAAACGAACAGATCGCTGTTGTCCTCGCGGGCGGCGCCTGCGGCCCACAACGGCGCCGTGCTTCCGAAAAACGCTGCGACAGCCAGTCCAATTTTCTTGATAGTAATATTTTTCATAACATCCTCCTTGTGATTTTCTCAGTATGAGTAAGCGGGGCTTACATATCCGCCTCTTGTCAGATTCAGCATGGCGCTTTTTACCGCCTGCCTGATTTCCTCCTCGTCTTCGGGTTCCGCAGGCCGCAGGGCGTGGTAGAAAATTCCCTCCTTGCGCACCTTCCTCATCAGGGGCAGGGGCGCGTCATCGGCAACCAAAATGATCATCAGCTTGCGGTTGCATTGTTTCAGGAGCGGCACGAGATCAGCGGGCGTGAATTCATCGAGCTCCGTTCCCAACAGCATGACCTGGGCGGTCTTTTTCAGCACATTTTCGATGGCGTTCGCGGCGGAGTCGGTCACAATCACGTCATAGCCGGCCTCGATAAGCAGCTCCGCCATCCGTTTGCGGCTCGCCGCATCCTTGTCTGCTATGAGCAATCCCAACATGATTCCTCCTCCTTCCGTCGTTACAGGGTTTTGGTCTCTGTTTTCGGCGCCGTGCTTTTCACTGCGCTGTCGAAGAGCCCCTTGAGCATCGAGCAGAACAGCATTAAACTGGGTATCAGTTGGCACGCTATGATCAGAGCACCGAATCCCAGGAAAAGGATTGCCAGCACGCTGGTCCCCGTCTCCTCGCCGCCGGAAGCCAGCACCGGTGTCGCCGCGGTCATTATCGCCGTTGTAATCGTGATGAGTTTCATGGCCTCCTCCTTTCGTTGTCTGTTTATAAATCCCGTTTGACCTATAGTATCGCAATAGCAATGCCAAACAGAGACCTTTGGCGCTATATTTTTATGTCATTGTATTTACTGATTAATATTTGACAAGAGGACAATCGGGGGAGGTTGCTTGCCGGGGCCGCGTATAAGATATTCATACATCCCGGAGGCCGAAAGCAGAGCAGGAATTTGGACCCAGGCACTCTAACTATTTATCACCACTGAGGATATCTATAAGGGCCCCTTTTGTATAAAAAAATATACAAACATCAGGCGCTGGTTCAGGTTCTGGTGCTGGCGGCGAGTGTTTCCCTGCCCTGCGGAGACAGAGGCAATTTGATGGTAAATGTCGTGCCTTCGTTAATCTTGCTTTGCACATCGATCTGGCCGCCGTGCCGCTCGATGATGCCATAGGAAACGGAAAGGCCCAATCCCGTCCCCTTGTCGCTTTTGGTGGTGAAGAAGGGATCAAATATCTTCGCAATGTCTTCTTCGGCGATCCCGGAGCCGGTATCGGTTATCTGCAGACAGACGTGCTCGTTTCTTTCCGTATATGTTTTAATGGCGATCCTGCCGCCAAAGGGCATGGACTGGCTGGCGTTGAGCAGCATGTTGATAAAAACCTGTTCCATCTGGTTATGATCAAGCGGGATGAGAGGCAGATCCGGCTGATAGTCCCTGACGATCTCTATATTGTGAAAGCTTGATTGGCGGCCGATAAGATCGAGGGTGCCGTCCATGATCTTGTTGAGGGAAGACGGTTTTTTCTGCGGTATCGATTCGCGGGAAAACTCGAGCAGCCCCTTGACTATTTTCGCGCACCGCTTGGCTTCGTTGATGACAACGTCCACGTCGCCTTTCAGGGACGGGTCCAGGCGGGGATTGCGGCTGGTCAGGGTGGCGAACATCAGGATGCCGGTGAGGGGATTGTTGATCTCATGGGTAATGCCGGCTACGAGCCTGCCTAAGGAAACCAGTTTTTCCGAACGGATCAACTGGGCCTGCATCTGTTTGATCTCGCGGGTCCTTTTCTCGACCTTGGCCTCGAGATTCTTCCCCCATTCCTCCAGTTCCATCCTGGCATTCTTGAGGCTGGCCGTCATCTGATTGAAGGCGTCGGAGAGTTCGCCCATCTCGTCGCGGGACACGCTTTTCACCAGGGCGTCGAGATCACCCCCGGCGATTCTTTTTGTTTGCGTCAACAGCCTCCTTACAGGACGATTCACCAGGCGATGGGTAAAGAAGGTGATGGCCAGGGATACGAACAGCAGGAGAAAAATGGTCAATAAACCAAGCTTGTTGCGGTAATTGCGCACCAGCGTATGCATGCCCTCCAGGGAAACCGTGATGTCCAGGACGCCCAGGATCCTCTGCTTGGGGGAATGGAAATGGCACGGCGCGGCAGAGCAGCCCCGTTCGTTATAGATGGCCTTGGCCATCCCCACCACCTGCGTTCCCTGCTTGTTGAAAAAAACCCGGCTCCTGCTCATCGTGGAGGCCTGCACCTTGGGTTCGCCGTCGGAATGGCACATGTTGCAGCCGGCTTCTGTCTTATCGAGATACCCACCGATCTCGGCCTTTTCGGTCGAGAAGGTGATATCGCCGTTCTTGTTGATCATCCTGATATGATCGACCCCTTCCAGCGTGCCCACCTCCTCGATCATCTGATAGGCCCTTTCCCGGTTGTCGATCAGCATTTCGTAATGAGTTGTTTTGATGATGGTCTCGCTCAATTTATCGGCGTCGGAGATCGCGCTTTCCAGGAGCATGGTCTTGAGGGTGGCGATATTGATATAGGCAAAAAACATCATAAAGACAAGCAGGATGAGGCTGGTGCCGATGGTCAGTTTGGAAATAAGGCTGATGCGCAAGCGTCTTCTCCCCTTACAAGATAAAGCTGCCGCTCCGCTGCGGCGGCAGAGCACCTCTCTCTCCCCGAAAAATCTACACTGTGAGCTTCCGGGACATGATTTTCAATATGCCGTCAGCGCGTGCGCCGCACAAGCGATTTCATAATAATTTATGGGAAGAGGATAGTCAAGGCGGTTATGCGGGCGAGGAACCGTTTTTTTCATTGCTTTTTGCCGGTCTATGTATTAGGAAAAGCAAACTTTACAGGAGGATCGGAATGCTGAAGATGATTTCCCGCTTGTCGTCTGTAATCTTGCTTGTTGTTCTGTCTGCACCCCCCCTGTGGGCCCAGGCGGGGATGGCCCTCGATCCTGCCACCTGCCTCGGATGCCACGGCGACAAGATCGCCGCCGGCCCTTTCGCCGCTTCCGTACACGCCAAGAACGGCTGCAACAGTTGCCATATCCAGTTGACCGACCTCTCCCGGCACGTAAAAGGCATAATCAAGATGGAGAAGGTCCAGTGCGAGCGCTGCCACAAAAAGGAAAACGCCGAACATTACGCCAGCGTGCATATCCAAAAGGATGTAAAGTGCGCCGATTGCCATACCGATATCCACACGCACCGTTACTGGAAAAAGGACAAGCGGATCGTCGTGGCCAAGTGCGTCCAGTGCCATGACAAGGAGGCCGTCTACCAGGAATCGATCCACGGCACGACGGTGGCGGCCGGCAACCAGGATTCAGCCGCCTGCCATGATTGCCACAATCTACATGATATCAAACCCATGTTCGACCACAAGTATCAGACCGACCGCGTATTCCACACCAGGGTCTGCATGAAATGCCACAGCGATGAGGAGATGATGAAGCGCAATAACGTCTTCAATGTGGCAACTCAGACATACATGGACAGTTATCACGGGAAAAACTATCGCCTCGGCTATCCGGAGAAGGTCGCCGGCTGCGCGGATTGCCATACGGCCCACGCCGTCCTGAAGGCATCCGATTCACGCTCTTCCGTCCATCCTGATCGTCTCGTGCTGACGTGCCGGCAGTGCCACAGGCACGCCACCGCCGCGTTTACGAAATTTTACGCCCACGGAGAACATACGGACAGGGAGAAGTACCCGCTACTTTACTGGACGTATATAGGCATGATCACCCTGTTGTTCAGCACCTTCGCGGTCTTCTGGGTGCACACCCTGCTGTGGATGTACCGCGGGTTCGTGGAAAACAGGGAAAAGGCGGCCCTCCTTGCGGAGGGGACAGTCCCGCATGTCCCCGGGGGCTTCAAGCAGTACCGTCGTTTCAAGGCCCGCCACATCATCCTGCACATGCTGGTCGTGGTGAGCTTCCTCGGTCTGGCCCTGACGGGGTTGCCGCTGAAGTTCAGCGACCAGGAACTCTCAAAGCTCCTCATGATGCTCTTCGGGGGCACGGCCAACGCCGCCCTGATCCACAGGATATGCGCCGTGATCACCTTTGCCTATTTCCTTTCGGCCATCGCCATGTGCATCCATTTTCTCTTCATCCGGAAGGACATACCGGGAAACTGGCTGGAGAGACTTCTCGGACCGGATTCCCTCTGCCCCAATCCCCGCGATGTCAAGGATATCACGGGAATGATCCGCTGGTTCTTCTTCAAGGGCCCCAAACCCCGGTTCGACCGCTGGACTTACTGGGAGAAGTTCGATTTCCTGGCGGTCTTCTGGGGGATGTTCGCCATCGGCGGCTCCGGTCTGATGCTCTGGTTTCCGGAGTTTTACGGGCGCTTTCTCCCCGGCTGGATGTTCAACGTGGCGACTATCGTCCACTCCGACGAGGCCCTGCTGGCCACGGGATTCATCTTTACGGTGCATTTTTTCAACACCCACTTCCGCCCCGAGAAATTCCCCATGGACTTCGTCATCTTCAACGGTCAGGTCACCAAGCACGAGCTCGTCGAGGAACGCTGGGACCAGTGGGAACGCTATGAGAAGGCAGGGATCACCGAGAAGTTTGCCATCCGGAAGGGGAGCGGGGTTTTCTTCGACTTCTTCTTCAAGGGATTCGGCTTTTTGGCCCTTTTCCTGGGGATAGCCCTGTTGTTCCTGATGCTGTATTCGTTCCTGGCGTTTACGCCTTAGGTGTAACTACCCAATACGCGAAACCGCCCGGCTTTTTTTAGAAGGACAGGGCAAGGAGGAAGGGGAAACATGCCTGACAACAGAAACAATACAATGGGGTATTTCTTCAACATCATAAGCCTCATTGGCATGATACTGGCCGTGGTGGGCGCCGGTCTGATCGTCGTTTTTCTTTCGATCGAGTTGATTACCGGCGTGGAAAGCCCCTATATGGGCGTACTGGTCTACTTCATCTTTCCCGCCATGCTGATCCTGGGATTGCTCCTGGTGCCCATCGGGGCGCTCCGGGTCAGACAGAGGCACCGCGCGGCGGCGCCCGACATCATCCCGCCCTATCCCGATCTGGACTTAAACGACCGCCGCAAGCGCCATATGTTTGTCTTTTTCATCATCGGCACCGTGATCTTTGTCCTGATCATTTCCATCGCGGCATTGAAAGGCTATCATTTCACCGAGTCCGCCGACTTTTGCGGAAAACTCTGCCACACGGTGATGGATCCGGAACACACCGCCTGGAGCAAATCGCCCCACGCCAGGGTCCGCTGCGTGGAGTGCCACATCGGTCCGGGGGCAAAATGGTACGTCAAGGCCAAGATCTCCGGCCTGAAACAGATATACGCCGTTTTGGCCCACACCTATTCGGTCCCCATAGAAACACCCATCGCCAATCTCCGTCCGGCGCGCGACATCTGCGAACGCTGCCACTGGCCGGAAAAATTCTATTCGGGGCGCCAGAGGGTTTTCTACCACTACGCCTCCGATGAGAAGAACACGCCCCGGGAGATCAACATGCTCATCAACATCGGCGGCACGCCGAAAACCCCCACGGCCATGGGCATCCACTGGCACATCAGCAGCGAGGTCTATTACATCGCCAAAGACGCCAAGCGCCTCGAAATCCCCTATGTCGCCTTCAAGGATAAGAGCGGCAAGCTCATCGAGTATCAAGACGAGTATGAGCCCCTCTCCAAGGAGGAGATCGCCAAAGGCGAAAGGCGCCTGATGGATTGCACCGACTGTCACAACCGCCCGACCCACATCTACCGGTCGCCCGGCCGGGAGATGGATGAACACTTCGTTTCGGGCCACATCGATCCGTCACTGCCCTATATCAGGAAATTGGCCGTGGAGCTCGTCACCAAGCCCTACAAGACCAAGGAAGAGGGCAGGACCGCGATCGCCGGCGGGATCAAGGAATTCTATACGAATAAATACCCGCAGGTGGCCAGGGAAAAGGCCGCCGCCATCCGGCAGGCCGTCGAGGGGGTCCTGGACATCTACGACCGGAACTTCTTCCCTAAGATGAAGGTCGCCTGGAACACCTATCCCGACCATATCGGCCATTATTATACGCCCGGATGCTTCCGCTGCCACAGCGGGAAGCACAAATCCCCGGACGGCAAGGTCATCTCCAAGGATTGCGATCTCTGCCACACGGTCCTCGGCCAGAAACAGGAAAACATCCGGCCGGGAACGAGGGTTGCCAGTTTCATCCACCCGACGGATATCGGGGACAGTATGATCGCGATGAATTGCAGCGAATGCCACTCCGCGGGCGGCGAGGACGTTCCGGGAACGGGCGGGAAGTAGGGCGGCTTCGCACCCCGGAACCGCCGGGCGGTCAGTCTCGCTTAGGGAGGGGAGGATGGAGGACAGGCTCTCGACTCTGGAATCCCGTGTGGAACAGCTTGCCGCACGTGTAGAGGCGTTGACCGCGAAGGTCGACGGGATTTCCACGCAGATGGATTCCTTCCGCAGCCGCCCTCTCAATGAAAGGACGGCCGCACGGGGCGACGCCGTCCCCGACGCGGCGGAAGAGATGCTCTCCTGGGTGCGCAAATCCTCGCTCCTTCAGCGCCTCTCGACTCTCTGCTTTCTCTTGGTCGTGGCCCTCATCCTGCGTACGGTCACCGACAACCGCATCATCGACCTCCGGCTCGGCTCTGTCATCGGCATGATCTACGCCGCCGCCCTGATGTTCATCGGCTGGCGCAGGTATGCGAGGGCCAATCCTCTGGCGCCCATCTTCACCGTCTGCGGAACCATCCTGATGTTCACCGTCATCGCCGAAACGCAGGCCCGTTTCCACGCCCTCCCCGCCGTCCCGGCCTACATATTGCTGATGACGACGGGGCTGGGCGCCGCCGCGATCAGCTATCTCTATCGCGCGCCGGCGCCGGTGGCCGTGGGCAATCTCGGCATGTGCCTGGCGGGCGCGGCGGTCGACTACCCCAGCCCCTTCTTCCCCTATCTGGGAATAGTTCTCCTCACCGCCAATCTGCTGGGATATCTTACCGCCCGGGCGCACAGATATTCCTGGCCCCGCTGGATACTGCTGCTGGTGACCATGTTCATGGTGCACCTGTGGGGGATAAAACTCGGGGTGTCCGTCCTGGAAGGCGACAAACTGCCGCGGATGTTGGCGCCGGCCTGGTTCCTGCCGTTTCTGGCCCTTTTCGGCGCGGCCTATATGACAACGGCCTTTCTGGGGATCATCCGCAGCCTCCCGGGAAAGGTACCCAGATTCGATCTCTCCCTCCCGACGATCAACGTGGCCTGGGCCTTCATCCTGGCCCAGTACGTGGTGTTCGCCATAGGCGGCAGCAGAATCGCGCTCGGCGCCGTGGGGGTCATTGCCGGCGCGGGGCATCTTGCGGCAGCCACGCTGCTGGCCGCACGGGAACCGGAAAAAGCACGGGGCGCCAACGCCTTCGTCTTTGCCGGCGCCGTGTTGCTGGCTCTTGCCCTTCCCGTCGCCCTTGCCGACTTCCTGCTGTCGCTACCCGTCCTCGCGGCGGTTGCACTCTGGGCGGCTACCCTATCGGCAAGGTGGCACAGCGGAAGCGTCCGTCTCACGTCATACCTGCTGCAGATTTATGCGGGCGCGGCGCTGGCGGTCGTCGTGTTCGGCCGGGTGACAATCCCGTCTTTTTGGACGGCCGCGGTTTCAGCCGGGGGACTGGCCGCCACAGGCCTTCTGCAATACAGGTGGTGCCGCAGCCGGAAGCCGCCCGCGGAATCGGTCTTCTTCTCCCGGATCGACAAAGGCGACTTCGGCGCCGTTGTCATTCTGCTGGCGGCCCTGATGAGCGCGTTTCTTCTGCTCAGGGAGATCGCCCAACAGGCCTTATCCATGATTCTCACCCCCCCCAACGTGAGCAACGCCCTGCTGTGCAGCCAGTCGGTCATTATCAACCTCTCGGCCGTCGCTCTGATGCTCTTTGCGCTCATGCGCCGCAACCGGGAGGTGCGCAACGTGGCAATCCTGGTGACTCTGATCGGCGCCGTCAAGGTTTTCCTGTTCGATCTCTTCCGGGCCGGCGGCGTGCCGCTGGTGCTCAGCGTCCTGTCTTTCGGCCTGGCAACGGCGGTCGAGTCGGTCATCCTGGGGCGCTGGGCCCGCCTGTCCCCGCCGGCTCAGGGAAATGAGGAGGGAACTGCTGATTCATAATCACAGTCGTTGAAAATCACGCTCCCTCCGCGCGCTGTACATTTTTCGTTCCGAAAAATCTACATTGCGCGCTTCCGGGAGATGATTTTCAACTTACACGAAGGTATCTCTCAGTGAAGCAGGAGGTGAGAAAATGCAAGCAAATTTGCAGTACCAGGATATATCCTGCCGGTACTTCGTAAAACCGGGCCCCGCCAATACCCTGGCCGTTTTAGATGCCGTCGGCCGGCGGGCGAAGGAGCTCGCCATCGGCCGGGTGGTCCTGGCGACGTGCAGCGGAAGGACAGCCTTCGAGGCCCTCCAGCGTTTCGATTCTTCCCTGGAGATTATCGCCGTTACCCATGTCACCGGCTTCTCGGAGTCCAACGTGCAGGAGCTGGCAGAGGAGGACCGCCGCAAGCTGACGGAGAAGGGCGTAAAGGTCCTGACCTGCGCCCATGCCTTCGGCGGCGTCGGCCGCGGGGTGAGAAACAAGATCGGAACCTATCAGGTGGACGAGATCATGGCCTACACCCTCCGCATCTTCGGCCAGGGGACGAAGGTGGCCGTCGAGATCGCCCTGATGGCGGCCGACGCCGGCCTGATCAGGACAGACGAGGATGTGATTGCCGTAGGAGGGACGGGGAAAGGGGCGGATTCGGCCCTCGTCCTGCGGCCGGCCACGAGCTCCCATATCTTCGACCTGAAGGTAAAGGAGGTGATCTGCAAGCCGGCGAATCCCTGATCTCCTAACTGAGTTTGTCCCTTCGAGACCTTTGAAAATCATGTTCCCTCCGCGCGCTGTACATTTTTCGACCCTGCACCTCCTCGCTGCGCTGAATGGGAAAATGGGAAAATGGGGACAGCTCCCTATTTTCCGCGGAAAATAGGGAGCTGTCCCTTATTTTCCCGGCGGGCGCTCCGCTGCGGGGGCAGGGCGCCCCGAAAAATCTACGATGCGCGCTTCCGGGACATGATTTTCAAATTGTGCAAAGGTCTCCCTTCATCGCCCTTACGGCCGCAGGGGACGGAAGAAATCGCGGATGAAGCCGGTAACCTCCCGGGGTCGTTCCATGGGGATCAGATGTCCGGCGTCCTTCACCACGCGGTGTTCGCAGGCCGGGATGAGGGAGCCGGCAAGGCCGAGATCGATAAAATGTCTGTTCTCGCTCTTTTCCCCCTCCAGGATCAGGACGGGACAGGAAATCTTCGGAAGGAGGGGCCAGGGGTCCGTCTTCCTCCCCCCCATGAAGAGGGCGGCCTCGCGGCGCGGGCTGCACGCGAGCCGGAGGCCGCCGTTTTCCCCCGGGATCATGCCGCGGCGGACATAGATCCCCAGCATCTCCTCGTCCCAGGTTTGAAACAGCTCGCGGGAGCGGAGATAGGCCATCGCCTCGTCCCGGTCGCGCCAGAAGTTTGTCCGCCGGATGGCCTTGGCGGCCAGTGGGTGCTCGTCCACGCGCATAGTCCCCCGGTAGAATTCCCGGGGCAGAAAGATGGGCTCGATGAGGACCATTCCCGCCGCGGCGAGGCCGTGAAGGGCATGGGCAAACGCGATCACCATCGCCCCCATCGAGTGCCCCACCAAAAACGGCCTTTTCAGCCCCAGGGCCTCGAAGAGGTGGCAGGCGTCCTCGGCCAGGGTTGCCCAGTCGAGTCCCCCGTTTTCCGGATCGGTCTCGCGGTGATCGCAGAAATAAGGGGCGACGATGCGGTAGGCGGGGGCGAGTTCCCGCGCGAGGGGGTGCCAGAGCCAGGGCGTAAAACCGGTGGCGTGGAGAAAAACGAGGGGCGGCCCCTCCCCCTCGTAGAGGAGATAGGAGATCTCCGCCTCCCCGATAGCATGTCGCAGCAGCGCAGGGCCGCTCTCAGTCTCTTTCATCCTCATCCGCCGGTCTTATGAAAGCATCCTAATCGATCCAGGCGGTGAATTCGTCCAGCGCCACCCTCTCCCTCTCGAAGTTGTTGATGGGGGCGTCGGGATCGGCATAGCCCAGCGCCACGCCCATGATGATCGCCGCTCCCTCCCGGATGGGGATCATCTCCCGGATGAGGTCCGGATAGCGCACGGAGGCAGCCAGGATGCAGCTCCTCAGGCCCCGGGCATGGGCCAGCAGGCATACCGTCTGCTGGATCGCCCCGATGTCGAGCATAGCGTACTCCCGGGCGAGGGTTTTATCGACACAGAACAGCAACAGACAGGGGGCGCCGAAGAGGGCGGCCATGTCGCCGCCGTAGCGGAGGCGGCCCTCCTTGTCCTCGCGGGGGATCGCAAGCGCGGTCAGGACCCTTTTCCCCACATCCATGTACCGTTTCTTGAAGACATCCGGCCAGACTTCGGGCATCGGCACATCCGGATTGGAGGGCGCGCCTTCCAGGAACCGCGTCCGGTTGGCCTTCCGGAAGCGTTGCAGCGGCTCCCCCGCGACCACGACGATCTCCCACGGCTGGGTGTTCCCCCAGGAGGGCGACCAGCGGGCGGCCTCCAGGATCTCCCGGATAAGCCCCTGTGGAACTGGATCGGGCCTGAACTTGCGGATGCACCTTCTCGTCGTCACCGTTTGAAAAATATCCATAGCTCCCCTATTCTCCTTACATGTTAAATACCATATCGCACCGCGCGTTGTATATTTTTGACAAAGCGCGCTTCCGGGACACGATCTTCAAGTTATGTTTCACCGCCGGCACACGGCCGGCCGTCATACGTCTCAGGAACCGCCGTAGCCGATAGCGATCCTGCCGCCCTCCACGATGACGGGGACCTGGCGCTTCCCGCCGGAGAGCCTGAGCATCTCCGCCAGCCCACCCGGTTCCGCCGCCACGTTCACGTACCTGGCCCTCTTCCCATAGGCCGACCTGGCCTTCCGGGTGTAGGGTCAATGCTCCTTTCCGTAGATGATGACCTCCCCCGTCATGCCTGCCTCCTTCCTCCGCCCGGACGGGCGGAAAGCCGTTCCGCGACCCGTTTTCACGGCGGACGCAAGTTGCCGATCATATACTGGAACCTTTATGCAAGTTGGAAATCATGTCCCGGAAGCGCGCATTGTAGATTTTTCGGAACGAAAAATGTACTGCGCGCGGCAGGAGCATGATTTCCATAGGTTTCATACCAAGCTTCCGGCGCGAATGCCATAAGAATTTTCCCCCTCGTCAGGAGTGATTATCTGGAAAATGATTGCAGGAATCCCGAAATGCCTCTACAGTAGCGCCGGCGACAGTTTTCTCGGAAGTCGTCAAGACTGCGGGGGTGCTCCATTGATGCGTTGCTTTCTGATTCTCCTGAATTTTCTGCTTATCTGCGCGGGGACGGCGGCCGTCGGGGGGACGGAAATTCGCGACCTCAGGGAACTCAGCCAGATCCCTCTTTCCCATCTGGATCCCGCCGCCGCGGACATCCCCCTTCTCCCGCCTGCCGACCGGGACCGCCTGCGGGCGGAATGCGAGGCCCTGCACTTCGAACCCTGGCGGCAGGATGTTCCCCGGCACCACCTCGACCAGATCGCCTGGGGTTTTCATATATATAGAGGGAAACCCGGCTACGGCCTGGACGGCCGCGCGCATCCCCCGGACTGGCTCGGCGAATTGGAGGCAAATGCCCGCCTCGACGAATATCCCCGGGGCGGCTTCCCCGCCGTGACTGTGAGCCGGACCGATATCCGGCGCCTCCCCACCCGTGAACCCCACTCCCTGTCCCCGCAGAATCCGGGCGAGGGGTACCCGTTCGATAACCTCCAGGAATCGTCGGTTCCGGCCGGCACCCCCCTCCGGGTGCTTCATTCAAGCCGCGATGGGAAGTGGCTCCTCGTGGAAACCGCTTACATACTGGGCTGGACGACACCGGAGGCCGTGGCCCAGGCCAGCCGGGAGTTCATCCGGAAGTGGGAAAACGGCCGCTATGCGGCGATCGTCCGGGACAAGACCTCCGTCCGGGACGAAGAGGGCAGGCCTTGCTTCCGGGCGTCGCTGGGATCCTTCTACCCGAAGATCGGCGAGGATGAAAAGCGGGTCTGGATCTGGACGGCCCGGCGCGACGCCGGGGGACAGGCGATCCTCCGGCGGGCGTCGGTCCCGAAGGACGCCGCCGCCGATCTGCCCCTGCCGATGACCCCGCGCCGCATTGCCGGGTTGGCCGGCGAACTGGCCGGCCAACCATACGGCTGGGGCGGGCTGGGCGGCAAGCGGGACTGCTCCGCGATGATCCGGGACCTGTTCGCCCCGTTCGGCGTGTGGCTGCCCCGCAATTCCGGGGACCAGGCGCTCTACGGCAGATTCACCAGTCTGAAGGACCTCCCCGCCGCGGAAAAGGAGGCCCGGATCGTCCGGCAGGGGGTCCCCTGGCGGACCCTCCTGTGGACGCCCGGACACATCATGCTCTACATCGGCCTGCGTCAGGGAAAGCCACTGATTTTCCACAACTTCTGGAGCGTCAAGACGCAGGACGAACAGGGAAAGAAAAACAAGATCATCGTGGGGCGCGCGGCGGTCACGACGCTGCACCCGGGCCGGGAACTCCCCAACGGGGACCGCGCCGGAAGCGACATCCTCTCCGGGCTGGAGGGGATGACCCTCGTGGGGGAGCCGCCGGAAAACAGCGGGAGAACAAAATAGAGAAAAGAGGTTGACGCGCTATGCGGCGACGGACGGACAAAAGGGGGGACAGCTCCCGATTATTTTCTCGCCCCCGCGAGGAAACGCTTGACTTCTCTTTGCCTCCTTTGAGGAAAGGCAATTCACGTGGCCTGCCGCCGGGGAACCGGGAGACGGGAACGCGAAATGCGGGCCCCGCCCCCTGCCGGTACCGGCTGACGATCGAGTACGACGGCACCGGCTACAGCGGCTGGCAGACCCAGAAAAACGCCCGGAGCATCCAGGGAACACTGCTGGAGGCCGCCCGGAAGTTATTCGGCGCGGAGACGGACATCCAGGGCGCGGGCCGGACCGACGCGGGCGTCCACGCCCTCGCCCAGATCGCCCACCTCGACGCCCCGCGCCGGCTCCCCCCGCAGAAACTCCTCTTCGGCCTGAACGACCTCCTCCCTGCCCCGATCAACATCCTCGACGTGCGGGAGGCCCCGGCCGGTTTCCACGCCCGCCACAGCGCCCGCGGGAGGAGCTACCTCTACCTGATCTCGCGCCGCCGGACGGCCTTCGGAAAACGCTATGTCTGGTGGGTGAAGGACGATCTTGACACAGGCCGGATGCAGGAGGCGGCGGAGATCTTCCGGGGATTCCATGATTTCGCGTCGTTCGCCGACAAGCGGATCGACAAGCACCTCTCCACGGAGGTGCAGATCGACCGGGCGGAGATCGTCGCCGCGGGCGATCTGATCGCCTTGCGGATCGCCGGCTCCCACTTCCTCTGGAAGATGGTCCGCAGAATCGCCGGCATCCTCGTCGAGGCGGGGCGGGGGAACCTCTCCCAAAGCGCAACCGAACGGATGCTGGGGGACGTCTCGGAACTCCCCGCCCAATGCACGGCGCCTCCCTCGGGCCTCTATCTGGCCCAGGTCCTCTACAAGGGGGATCGCCTCGCGCCCGTCGAGATCCCGCCGCTCCCGTTGTTTCTGCGTTGAAGAGACGCCGAAAATCGGCTTCAGTTCAAGATTTACGACTATTGAAAAGTGCATGAATCTGTGAAATATATTAATGGAGTGAAACGATGCAGAGGGGATCGGCAAACATAAAATTTATGGGGGCGGCCAAATGGCAAAACACAAAGTCTTGATCATGCGGTGCGACAGGTACGATGCGGCAACCATCGCCGGTATCGTCAAGGAGGGCATGGAAGAACTCGGCGCAACACCCACGGGGAATATCCTGCTCAAGCCCAACGCCGTCCTCGCCCATCCGGAGGTTTTTCCCCACGCCTTTACACGAAGTGAGTTTCTCGACGGGGTATTGACCGCCGTCAAGGCCGGGGCGCGAAACGTCAAGGAGATTTCGGTCGGGGAACGGAGCGGCATCACCATCCCCACGCGGTTCTGTTTCAAGAATGCCGGGTACCCGGCGATTATCCGGAAGCATGGCGCCAAAACCTATTACTTCGACGAATGCGCCCACGTGCCGGTGCGGCTGACCGGCAAGGACAGGCTCCGGGACCAAATTTTCATCCCCCAACCGATCGTCCGGACCGACTATCTGATCAACCTGCCGAAGTTCAAGGCCCACCCCTGGTGCCGGCTCACCCTCAGCCTGAAGAATTTCATCGGCATCCAGGACGACCGGCACCGGCTGGTGGATCACAACCTCTTTCTCGAACAGAAAATCGCCGATCTCCAGGAGGTGATCCAGCCGCGGTTCATCGCCGTCGACGCCATCACGGCCGGGCAGAAGATGATGCTCACGCCGACGCCCTTCGCCATGGGGGCCATCCTCATGGGGACCAATTCCTGCGCCGTGGACACGGTGGGGTGCCACATGGTGAACGTGGACCCGAAGGATCTGAAGCACCTAACTCTGTCCGCCGAACGGGGTTTCGGCCCCATGAGCCTTAATGAGATCGAGGTCGGCGGCGACTTTCCTTTGGATGAGATGCGGGAAAAGACCCGGAGCTTCGAGTTCTGCATGGAGCACATCGACGATTACTTCAACGGGAAATCGAACCTGCGCTGCACGGTGGGCGGCTTCCCCGAAGCCCATTCCCGGGATTACTGCTGGGGCGGGTGTCCGGGGGCGCTGGAGGAGGCGATGCACATCTTCAAGGGGTATTATCCGAACGTCCACCGGGAGATGAGAAAGGTGCACTACGTGGTGGGCGAGATCGAAGGGCCTCTCGATGTGCGGGAAGACGAGCGGATCATTTTTGCCGGCGACTGCACGAGCTATAAGGGGCCGCTCGACGGCGAGACCGTTGATATCAAGAGCAGTTACAGGTCCACCCGCCTGGTGGACGAGACAAAAACCAAGAGCAACGACATGTTGAAAAAGAGCCTGCTTCCCATGTTCAACCTGTTCAAAAACAGGAATTCGAAGCACATCCACGTCAAGGGGTGCCCTGTGTCGGTCGGCGACCACGTTCATTACATCTCCGGGCTGGGAAGGATCGGCAATCCGAACTTCGATCGGCGCATGGTGTTCGACGCCAACATCGCTTACTGGCAGATGCTGTTTTTCCGGTTCATCAACCGGATTCGGACCTCTGGAGAATAAGGAGCCGTCGATGGGCAACGCGTACATGGGCAAGATTTTGTGGGTGGATCTTTCCGACGGTAATATCCGGGAAGAGATCATTCCCGATGAGATTTACGAAGCGCATCTCTCCGGGCTGGGACTGGCGGCTTATTACCTCTACAACAGAATTCCCGCCGGCGCCGACCCGCTGGGTCCGGACAACATCCTGGGTTTCGTCTCCGGGCTGTTGACGGGGACGGGCAGCCTCTTTTCCGGCCGGTGGATGGTAGTTGGAAAATCACCGCTTACCGGCGCCTGGGGGGACGCCAACTGCGGCGGGAATCTGTCCCCGGCCATCAAGCGCTGCGGGTATGACGGCATTTTCTTTACCGGCATAAGCGAAAAGCCCGTTTATCTCTATGTCGGACACAATAAGGCCAAACTTTGCGACGCCTCCCGTCTGTGGGGGAAGGACGCGGTGGAGACCGAGGAGATCCTGATCGGGGAAAAGGGGGACAGGGCAAGGGTCGCCTGCATCGGGCCGGCGGGGGAAAAACTTTCCCTCATCTCCGGGATATGCAACGACCGCGGCCGCCTGGCGGCCCGGTCCGGCCTGGGCGCGGTCATGGGAGCGAAGAAACTCAAAGCCGTCGTGCTCAACGGCAGCAGGCGCATCGCCGTCCACGATCGGGAAGAGGTCAAACGACTGAGCCGGCAATGCAACCGCTGGGTTCACTGGCAGCCCCCCTTCCTTTCCGGACCGATGATGGCCTATCTGGGCGCCGTCATGCGCTTCCTCCCCACCCAGATGGCCATGGACGGGCTCCTTTACAAAATCATGCTGCGCAAGTGGGGGACCGGCAGCATGAACCAGGCATCCGTGGAAATGGGGGACGCCCCGGTCAAGAACTGGGAGGGCTCCAACCTGGATTTCAATCCCAAGCGCTCCCGGCCGACGAACCCGGATGCAGTCATAAAGACGGAACAGGTCAAATACCACTGTTACTCCTGCCCGCTCGGCTGTGGCGGGATATGCGCAGTGCAGGGAAAATATACGGAGACCCACAAGCCTGAATATGAAACCACGCTGGCCCTGGGCGGACTCTGCCTGAACAATGACATGGACAGTCTGTTTTACATGAATGAGGCGCTCAACCGGGCCGGGATGGATACCATTTCCGCGGGAGGAACGGCGGCCTTTGCCATCGAATGTTATGAAAAAGGCCTTTTGACCAAGGCGGACACGGACGGCCTGGAGTTAACCTGGGGAAATTCCAAGGCCATTATTTCGCTCATAGAGAAGATGGTCCGGCGGGAAGGGATCGGCGATCTGCTGGCGGACGGCTCGAAAGTCGCCGCGCGCAAGCTCGGCAAGGGCGCTGATTATGCAATCCAGGCCGGCGGGCAGGAGCTGCCCATGCACGACGGCCGCAACGACCCCGGGTTCAACGTCCATTATTCCGCGGAACCGGCGCCGGGGAGGCATACGATCGGCGCCCAGCTCTATTACGAGATGTTTCAGCTCTGGAGGCGGGTGAAAGGCCTGCCGCGGCCGAAGTTTCTCTATTTCAAGGACAGAAAATACGCGGCCGACGAGGAGAAAGCCGTCATGGCGGCGGCCTGCAGCAAGTTCATGAATGTGGCCAACGGGGCGGGCATGTGCCTGTTCGGCCTCTTTCTCGGGGCGCAACGGACGCCGACCTTCGAATGGCTGAACGCGGCCACGGGATGGCACAAGACGCCGGAGGATTATATGGAGATCGGGGAACGGATCCAGACGCTCAAACAACTGTTCAATTTCAAGCACGGCGTAGATCCCCGCTCCTTCAAGGTGGGCGACAGGGTGTTGGGAAGGCTTCCCCAGTCGCAAGGCGCCAACCGCGGCAGGACCATGGACATCGAAAAGATGATCGGCGATCACTGGCGCCGGTTCGGGTGGGATGCCGAAACCGGCGAGCCTTCGGAGGCGCGCGTCGCCGCCCTGGGGATCAAAAAATAGATTAACCCGGGAGGAAGGTCATGTCTTATAGAATCACGGAATCGTGCAACGGCTGCGGGGCTTGCGTCAAGGTCTGTCCCGTGGAGGCAATCCGGGGTGAAAAAAAGGCGCTTCATGTCGTCGATCCGGCGAGCTGCATCGACTGCGGCGCCTGCGGCAGGATCTGCCCGCAGGAAAGCGTCGTCGATCATCTCGGCATAACCTGTGTCGGAATAAAACGGTCGGAATGGGAAAAACCCCGGTTTGACTGGAATACCTGCATGTCCTGCACCGCCTGCCGGGACGCCTGCCCCGTAGGCTGCATTGCCCTTGCGCGGCCGGCAGGAAATGCCGATCCCCATCCCTATCCCGCGCTGAGAGCCGGGATCGCCTGCATCGGATGCGGTTTCTGCGCCCTGGAATGTCCCGTAAACGCCATAACGATGGCCCCTCCGGTCAGGGAACGGCGGGAACAGAGTGCCGCCAACGCGTGAAACCCGAAGAAGTCAGCCCCGGGAATGGCGGCGCTGGAAGATCCTGAGCGGGACGATCAGGCCGTAGAAAGGAATCAGGAACATCGCGGCAACCATCGTCTCGAGGGGACCGAAGAAGCGCGCGGCGAAGACGACGATCAGCACGCTGTTGATGTTGGCGACCGAGATCGCCGCCGCGAGGCGGTCCTCCGTGGAGGCCCTCCCCAGGGAAAAGATCCCCATGCCGAACAGGACGGCGCCGATCAGGACCGACATCCCCGTAGCGGCCAGGATGGCGCCGGGATGGCTGTAGAAATAATCGGAATACTTCGAAAACACCCCCATGTTGGTCCCGGTGAACAGCATAAGCGACATCGCGTAGCGCCCCTTGATGATCAGCGGGACCGCCCCCGGCAAAAAGCGTCTTGTCGCCTCGGACGCCGCCAGCGGGATGAAGATCATCGCCGCCAGCATCTGGACCATGACCGCGAGGGGGATCTCCATCGTCTGTCCCATGATAAGCTTCACCAGCAGGGGAAGTATGAAAGGCACCAGGAGCGAGGAGATCACGACCATGGCGATCACCAGCGGGCCGTTGGCCGCCACCAGCGTGGAGATGAAGGGGGCGACCGCGCCGGTGGAGCTGCCGGCCAGAAGCAGGGCGGACGGGGCGTAGGCCGGGGCGACAAGCAGAAAGATCAGATAGGTCGCCACGGGAAATGCTATCAATTTCAGAATCGACAGCCGGGCGATGTCCCGCGCCTGCCCGCTGAACGTCCGCCGGATCGCGTCAAGCCTAATCGACAGGAAGCTCAGGTATAAAAGGATCATCAGCAGGTAGAGGATGAACGGCTGGAACAGCTCTCCCACGCGCGGCAGGAGGATTCCCCCCGCGAGCGAGGCGATGACGACGCAAAAGAGGATGATATCCTGGATCCCGAACATGCGGCGGCTTATATACCTTTTCCGCCGCAATATCCAGCCCGGCTCTCCGGCGACCCTTTCAACTGCCTACCCGGTTACATTTTATTTGATGCAATTCGCGGCGGCGGGAATCCCTTCCCTCGAAGCGAATTTGCTGATAGTATCCCCCCCAAAACCCCCTCACCCCCCTCCCTCACCCCTCGAGAGGGAGGGATAAGGGGAGGAGGACATTTTCATAATGATAATAGGGGGGAGCACGCCCCTGTTTTTTCAGGAAAAAACGGGGACGGCGTCTCCCCCAAACAGGAGGAAGGCAATGGCCGGCGAACCGGGCAACAAGGTTATCTACTCCATGATCGGGGTGAGCAAGTTCTACGACAAGAAACCCGTCCTGAAGGACATCTATCTCTCGTACTTCTACGGGGCGAAGATCGGCGTCCTGGGCCTCAACGGCTCCGGCAAGAGCTCGCTCTTAAGGATTCTGGCCGGCACAGATCAGGACTTCGTCGGCAAGACGATTCTCTCCCCCGGGCATACCGTCGGCTTCCTCGAGCAGGAACCGCGTCTCGATGAAACCAAAACGGTCCGGGAGATCGTCGAGCAGGGCGTCCAGGAGACGGTCGATCTCCTGAGCGAATTCAACGCAATCAACGAGAAGTTCGCCGAACCGATGGACGAGGCGGCCATGAACAAGCTCCTCGACCGCCAGGCCGCGGTCCAGGAGAAGTTGGACGCCCTGGACGCCTGGGATCTCGATTCCCGCCTGGAGATGGCGATGGACGCCCTGCGCTGCCCGCCGGGCGATACCCCGGTGCAGGTCCTCTCCGGCGGCGAAAGGCGGCGCGTGGCCCTCTGCCGGCTCCTCCTGCAGAACCCCGATATCCTGCTCCTCGACGAGCCGACCAACCACCTCGACGCCGAGTCCGTCGCCTGGCTGGAGCACCACCTCCAGCGCTATGCGGGCACCGTCATCGCCGTAACCCACGACCGCTACTTCCTGGACAACGTCGCCGGCTGGATCCTCGAGCTGGACCGCGGCCAGGGCATCCCCTGGAAGGGGAACTACTCCTCCTGGCTCGAGCAGAAGCGCAACCGCCTCCGCCAGGAGGAAAAGACGGAGACCGAGCGGCAGAAGACCCTCGAGCGGGAGTTGGAGTGGATCAGGATGTCCCCCAAGGGGCGCCACGCCAAGGCCAAGGCCCGGATCAGCTCCTACGAGAACCTCCTTGCCCAGGAGACGGAGGCGAGGGCGAGGGAACTGGAGATCTTCGTCCCCCCCGGACCCCGCCTGGGGAAGCTCGTCATCGAGGCGGAGGGGGTGTCCAAGGCCTACGGCGATCGCCTCCTGATCGAGAACATGTCCTTCTCGCTCCCGCCCGGCGGGATCATTGGGATCATCGGCCCCAACGGCGCCGGCAAGACGACGCTTTTCCGGATGATCACCGGCCAGGAGAAGCCCGATTCCGGCGCGATCCGGATCGGCGAGACGGTGAAGCTCGCCTACGTGGACCAGAGCCGCGACGTCCTCAATCCCGACAAGACGATCTGGGAGACGATCTCCGGGGGAAGGGATGCTGTCATTCTCGGAAGCCGCGAGGTGAACTCACGGGCCTACGTCTCGCGCTTCAACTTCTCGGGGACCGACCAGCAGAAAAAGGTCGGGCAGCTTTCCGGGGGCGAGCGGAACCGCGTCCATCTGGCCCGGATGCTCAAGGAGGGGGCGAACGTCCTGCTTTTGGACGAGCCGACCAACGACCTGGACGTCAACACGATGCGCGCCCTCGAGGAGGCGCTGGAGAATTTCGGCGGCTGCGCGGTCGTCATCAGCCACGACCGGTGGTTTCTCGACCGGATAGCCACGCATATCCTGGCCTTCGAGGGAGAGAGCCAGGTTGTCTGGTTCGACGGGAACTACACGGAGTACGAGGCGGACCGCAAGGCCCGCCTGGGCGCCGCCGCCTCCCAGCCCCACCGGATCAAATACCGCCGGCTCACGAGGGCCTGAGGTTTCGGCTACGAAAGACGGCGGGACCGGCAATGCTCCCCGATGATCTCCAAAAAGGCGTCGGCGTATTTTTCCAGCTTGCTTTTGCCGATCCCGTAGAGTGCAAGCAGGCTCTCCCGCGTCCGGGGGCAATGGAGGGCCATTTCCCGCAAGGTCCGGTCATGGAAGATCGCATAGGGAGGGAGGTTCGCCCGGTCGGCGAGTTCCTTCCTTTTCTTCCGGAGTGTTTCAAAAAGGCCTGCATCGAAGTCCTCCGCCTCATCCGCCCGCTGCCTGAGTGCCGCGCTCCGGTCTTTCCCGGCCCCTTCCAGTCTTCCCCGGAAGGTCTCCTTTCCCCGCAGGACCTCCCATGCCTTCGGGGTCAGTTTCAGCGATCCGTGCTCGTAGTTGTAAAGCAGCAGGCCCTTCTGGATCAATTGACGGGAGATGTGCCGCCACTGCCTTGCGGAATGGTCCTTGCCGATTCCGTACGTGGAGAGTTCCTCGTGTCTGAATTTCAGGACCTTCTGCGAAATTGAGCCCCGCAGGACATCGACGATATGGCCTGCGCCGAAGATTTCGCCGGTCCGCTTGACGCAGGACAGGAACATCTGCACCGGGATGGTGAGATCGACGAGCTCCTTTTCATCCTCTCCCAGCCGGCAGTTGTCGCACATTCCACAACGGTCCGGAACGCCCGTTTCGCCGAAGTAATTCAACAGCGGGACGCGGCGGCAGAGGTCCGTTTCGGCGAATCCCATGAGCTGGCTCAGGAGGATATTGGCCGTCCGCTGTTCCTGTTCCGTCTTCTGTCCGATGAAGAACTGGATCTTTTGAAGATCCCCGTAGCCGAACAGCAAAAGACAATGGGCGGGCAGGCCGTCCCGTCCCGCCCGTCCGATCTCCTGGTAGTAGTTGTCGATGCTCCCGGGCAGATCGTAGTGGACGACAAACCGGACGTTGGGCTTGTTGATCCCCATGCCGAAGGCGATCGTCGCCACGATTATCCGGCAATCGTCGCGGCTGAAGCGCTCCTGGTTCTCCTTGCGTTCCTTTTCCGACAGACCCGCATGGTACGGGCGGACGGAATAGCCCTTTCGCCGGAGGACGGAGTGCAGATCGTCCGTCTGCCGGCGGGTGGCGCAGTAGATGATTCCCGATTCGTCGGGATAACGCTTGAGCAAGGCCAGCACCTGGGCGAGGGGCTCGGTCTTCGGGACCACTTCCAAAAAGAGATTCGGCCGGTTGAAAGGCCCGATGTATTCGCTCCGATTGTCGATATGGAGGGATTTCCGGATATCCTCCCGGACGCGTTGCGTGGCCGTGGCCGTCAGGGCCACGCAGGCCGCATCCGGAAAGGCGGCGCGGACCTCCGCCAGTTGCCGGTATTCCGGGCGGAAATCATGGCCCCACTGGGAGATGCAGTGCGCCTCGTCGATGGCGAGGCAATCCACCTTCAGATCGGACAGCAGGGCAAGGGTTCTCGGCGCCAGCAGGGCCTCCGGGGCCAGGTAGAGGAGTTTCGCGCCGTTTTTCCTGAGCTGCGTTACATTCGCCCGGTACTCTTCCATGCTCAGGGCGCTGTTGAGAAAAAGGGCCGGAACGCCGTATTCCTTGAGCTGGTCCACCTGGTCCTTCATGAGGGAGATCAGCGGGGAAACCACGATCGTCAGTCCGTCGAAGATCATCCCGGGAATCTGATAGCAGAGCGACTTGCCCCCTCCCGTCGGCATGACGACCAGGGCGTCCTTTTTCTTGAGGATATGGGCAATAACCTTTTCCTGGAGGGGCCGGAAGGTTTCAAAGCCGAAGACTTCTTTCAGGATGGATTGCGCTCGATTCATGGCGGGGCTCATTTAAGGCGCGCAAGGTGAGCGGCAGCTTCGAGTTCCCGTTTCTTGATCGCAACGAGGATCGCCGTGAGGGCGGCCTGGGTCATCCCCGGAATCCGCTCGGCCTGGCCGACGGTAGCCGGCCCGACGCGGGCGAGCTTCGCCTTGAGTTCGTTGGAGAGGCCCGGCACCGAGGAGTAATCGAAGCCCGCCGGGAGCTTCATCCCCTCGATCGCCTTCATCTTCTCGACGGACTCCCTCTGCCTGCGGATGTACCCCTCATACTTCGCCTCGATCTCGATCTGCCTTTTCACCGCGGGATTGGCCTCGGCCTCCCCGTCCGCGAAGCGGACAAGGTGATCGTAAGCGATCTCCTCCCGCTTGAGGAGCTGGAAGAGGGTCGCCGGGTTCCGGAGCGGCGGCGAATTGAGTCCCGCAAGGATTTTGTTCGTTTCCTCATCCGGAAAGACCCGGACGCCGGAGAGCCGCTTTATCCCTGCTTCGATCCGCCGCGCCGTCTCCCGGAGGCGCTCGTACTGCTCCGCGCCGATCAGGCCGAGCTCGCGCCCCTTTCCCATCAGCCGCAGCGTCGCGTTGTCCTCCCGGAGGATGAGGCGGTACTCGGCGCGGGAGGTGAACATCCGGTAAGGCTCGTCCACGCCGCGCGTGACCAGGTCGTCCACCAGCACCCCCAGGTAGGCCTCGGAGCGGTCCAGGTGGAAGGGCGGCCTCCCCTGCACGGCGAGGGCGGCGTTGACCCCCGCCCAGAGCCCCTGCGCCGCCGCCTCCTCGTAGCCGGATGTCCCGTTGATCTGCCCGGCGAGGTACAGCCCCGCCACCCGCTTGGTTTCCAGCGTCAGGCGGAGATCGGTCGGCTGGACGTAGTCGTACTCGATCGCGTAGGCCAGGCGCATGATCTCCGCCTCCTCCAGCCCCGGAACGCTGTGGACGATCTTCTCCTGGAGGTCCGGCGGGAGACAATTACCCAACCCTTTCGCGTAGATCTCCTGTGTTTCGATCCCCTCCTGTTCGAGGACAACGGGGTGGTTTTCCCTCTCGGCGAAGCGCATCACCTTATCCTCGAGGGAGGGGCAGTAGCGCGCGCCGATCCCCTTGATCGCCCCGGCGTAGAGGGGGGAAAAGCGGATGTTGTCGCGGATGATCCGGTGCGTCTCTGCGGTCGTAGCCGAGAAGAAGGAGGGGAGGCGTTCCTCGCGCAGCCGCTCGGTCGTAAACGAGAAGGGTTCGGGATTGGGGTCGCTGTCCTGGCGGACCAGGCGCGAGAAGTCGATCGTCGAGGCGCGCAGCCGCGGGGGGGTTCCGGTCTTCATCCTCCCCATCTCGAAGCCGAGGCCTTTGAGGGAGGCAGAAAGATTCAGGGAGGCGATCTCGCCGGCCCGGCCGGCCGGATACCGGACATCGCCAATATGGATGAGGCCGCCGAGGAAGGTCCCCGTCGTTATGACCGCTGCCCGGCCGCCGAAAAAGACCCCGGTCTGATCCACGACGCCGCGAATCCGCCCGTCCTCGACGACGAGACCCTCCACGAGGCCCTGGCGGAGATGGAGGCGCGGCTCCTTCTCCAGGACGGTCTTCATCGCCAGCCGGTAGAGCTGCTTGTCGCACTGGAAGCGGGTGGAGCGGACGGACGGCCCCTTGGAGGCGTTGAGCAGCCGGAAATGGACGGCGGTCCGGTCGGCGATCCGGCCCATCTGGCCACCGAGGGCGTCCACCTCCTTGACGAGCTGGCTCTTGGCGAGGCCGCCGATCGCCGGGTTGCAGGACATCAGCGCGATCGTATCGAGGCTGATGTTGAACAGGAGCGTCTCGCAGCCCATCCTGGCCGCCGCGAGCGCCGCCTCGCAACCCGCATGGCCGCCGCCGACGACAATGATATCATATTCTCTGGCCACTAATCCACCTGTGTTATGCTGAAATCCTTGCACTTCGCAGGTCAATTTAATATGATCGACCCGTAAAACACAACAGGAAAAGAGGACGTTGTGCCGAAACCGGCCTTCTGGAACAACTCGAAGCGCTATTACGATCTCAAGAGCTACTGGCGGAACCGGTTCGGCTGCCGCGTCCACAAGCTGCCCATCGACGCCGGCTTCACCTGCCCGAACCGGGACGGCGCGCTCGCGACGGGCGGCTGCATTTACTGCGACGGAAGGGGATCGGCGCTCCGGCAGGCGGGAGAGCTGCCTGCGGTCGGCGAGCAGATCCGCCGGGGAAGCGAGTTTTACCGCAGGCGGGGAAGGGCGGAGAAGTTCATCGCCTATTTCCAGACCTTCACCAACACCTACGCCCCGGTGGAGAAACTCAGGGCCCTCT
>Ga0172368_10000667_pt1 | contig 48899 bp, 56 predicted proteins | sample Lak11m_FD_114540 | JGI IMG/M metagenome (GOLD analysis project Ga0172368, IMG submission 114540) | Freshwater microbial communities from Kabuno Bay, South-Kivu, Congo - kab_022012_11m | ecosystem: Environmental > Aquatic > Freshwater > Lake | place: Democratic Republic of the Congo: South-Kivu... | reverse complement strand
TTATGCTCCAAGCTCCGCTAATTATTTGGTTTTCTGAACAGAAAAATGCTAAGAGTGAGACAATTGCCCGCAATTCATCTGACGGGCTGAAGCCCGCAGATTTCTTGCGGGATTATATTAAGACTGAGGGAAACCTGACTTCCGAACAGCAGGCCCTTATAGACTCGCTTATTGCACGCATGCAGAACCAGACAGGCTCTCTTAAAATCGAAATCAACGAACATAAAAATAAAATAAAAATCGAAATAAAGCAGCGCACAAACAAGACTGAAACAGAAATAGAAAATGAAATCGAAGATATCGAACGCGAGCATAATATTACAAACAACTCCACTGAAAAAAGCATTGAAAAGGCAAATGAAAAAATTCTTGAAGCAAAAGAAGAAATCGTGAAGCTGATGGATGAGGTCGGCATAAATAACGTAACAGACAACGCGGTCTTGGTCCTTATGAATAATTCTTTTGACAAGCTTGATGCGGCGCAGAATGCGCTTAATGCGTCAAAATACGGCGATGCTTACGGGCTTGCAAACGCCGCCAAGCAACTGGCGGAGAATGCGCGCGAAAAAATCATGAAATCTGCGGATTTCAAGCTTTCGAAGTCGCAAGAAAGCGACTTCAAAATCGAGAAACTAACCGAAAAAGAAGATAAGCAGGATGGAAATAAGACGCATAACGAGACAGAAGACGATAAAGACAAAGGCCGCGTCTGCATACAGGTCATAACTCCTGCAAAGAATGAAACATCAGGAGAGTGCAAGACATTCCCGACACCGTGCGATGTTCCGAAGGGATGGAAGAAAGTCAAAAATTGTGCGAACATTAACGGCTCCAATCAAGCTCCTTATTCATTCGAATTGCCTGAAGGATGGGAAATCGGAAAGCAATTTGAATATAAAAGCGCTGCGTGCCAGATGAATACTTCCTGCAAAGGCGTTTACACAACGTGGTTAAGCAGAGAGCATTCATCAAACGTCGAAATATACATAAACCAAAATCAAGCCAATGGGGCAAAATGCAACCACAACCTTACGGGAGGCAACTGGATTTGCGCACAAAGCAACGAATCCGAAGTATTGGCGGCTTATGAGAAAATAATAGAATCATTTAAAGTCAATTAATCTATTGACTCAAAGGTCCCACAATTTGTCCGTTTTCAGCATTACCTGCCTGATTTCATCAAGGCATGTGATTTCGCTCTGCGACAAAAAGCCGATGTTTTTGCGCAGTGATTTGTACTCGTCTTTTGTAAGGAACGTGTAGAAAACCTCATTCTCTTTTGCGTTTCTGCCGATGACAAATCCGTCAACAGAAACCGCGCATTTCATTCCGATTTTTCCTTCGTCGATATTGACATTCTTGTCCTGAACCTGCTCGACAGTCCCGAGGATTTCGCCTTCGGAATTCATCAGCTTTGCATCTTTTTTCAATGTGCCAAGAACTATTTCCATGCCGACAACAGCAGGCTTTGACTGCCTGAAGACAAAGCCGGGGATTATGCGCACCTTTGCCGGCTTTTTCAGCGACTCCGACAGCGCTTTTTTCTGGGCGGCCAGAAGGTCTTTCATGTACCCGTCATAGCCTTCAAGAAGCCGGTAAATGATATCGCTTTCAAGTATTTTTACGCCGGTGCCTTTTGATTCCTCTTTTGCATCATCTGCGACGCTTGCATTAAAAGCAAGAACAACGCGGTATTTCGGATCCGAGTCCTTTACCTCAAGTATGTCTTTTCGTGAAACCGTACCTATGAGCGCTTTTCTTATCGGGATATTTTTCTCTTTTATGCTGCGCACAATCGCTTCAAGGCTTCCGAGGGCATCGGCTTTTATTACCAGGCCTTCATTTGATGTGACTATCTCGACGCTTTCGATTTCCTTTTTCACAAGCTCCTCGAACTCTTTTGTCGCGCATCCCTCGCGCAGCGCGAAAACAGGAACGCCTGCAATGACTTCCTCTATATTCAGCGCAGAGACCTTAATTCCGGCGGCGGCTACGGCTTCCTTTACAGGCGCGAATTTTTTTTCGACGCGTATCTCTTTTAGCGGCGGCGTTTTGAGTATCGCCTTGACTTTTGTGACTATGGGCTTTTCCCGCGCGCCTATGACGAGCACATCGCCCTGGCGCATTATGCCGTCATAAAGTATTATGTCAAGAGTCATCCCGAGGCCCTTCACTTCCTTGACTTCAAGAACAGTGCCTTTGCCAACTCCTGTTTCGTCCAGCGCCAGCTTTTTTTCGAGATATTTCTGCGAAAGGCCGGTGATTAGACCCAAAAGGTCTGCAACGCCTTCGCCACTTCTTCCTGAAACCGGCACAATTGATATTGTTTTTGTAAAGTCGGTTATCCTGTCAAAGCGGTCGCTCATTATGCTGCGCTCGCCAAGTTGCCCGATAAGCGTGTAAATCTTCAGGTCAAGGTCTTCCTGAACCTTTGTCGACTGCGCTTCGAAAGATTCTGAAAAGCTTGCGTCTTTTTTTGCCTGCCAGCCGCTGATTTTATCCACTTTGTTCGCGGCAATGACAAAAGGCGTTTTGTTATTGCGCAAAATATTGATTGCCTCGTCAGTCTGCGGCATTATGCCTTCGGTGACATCAATTACAAGAATCGCGATGTCTGCCAATGCACCTCCTCTCTTTCGCAGAAGGGAAAAAGCCGCATGCCCAGGCGTATCTATGAAAAGAAGGCCCGGAATTTTGACATCGATTTTCCACTTTGCAAGAAATGACGCGCATGTGCGCTTGATGTTTTCGATGGGCACTTCGGATGCGCCGATATGCTGTGTTATGCCGCCTGCCTCGCCGACTGCCACGCGCGAGGTCCTAATATAATCTAATAGCATGGTTTTTCCGTGGTCCACGTGGCCGAGAATTGAGATTATAGGCTGGCGGATTGGCATAGGAATCACATATGACATAATCAATGTTAATTAAAAGATATATAAACTTCAAAGCGCAAGTTTTAGAAGATAAGGGGGTCATGGTGTAACGGTAGCACAAAGGGCTCCAGATTACGGTTTTAATGATAATTTGGAGCGACGAGCCTGCTTGTCCGTTCACTATCGTTCTCGGCTTTTCAGCCCAGAGCGATTTGTGAATGGCTGAAAACGGCGATGATTAATTAAATTGTGCGGAGAAACCTTTTAGTCGGGGTTCGAATCATGCGATGCATCGCAAGCTTTTCAAATGCTTCGCATTCGAAAATCCTCGTGACCCCACCATTATCTTTTTAAAAACTCTTCAAATAATATATCTAATTAGTGCATCGGTAGTCTAGCGAGGTTCCTCATAACCTCGAGCACTGGGGCGCATTCGGCTTTGCCGAACGCACCTGCTTGAATGTGGGAATCTTCAGAGATTGGTATGATTCCGCCTTGCCAAGGCGGTGGCCCGGGTTCAATTCCCGGCCGATGCATCAATAATCAGTTCAATTCCCATCTGCTCTGCTGTATGGGCAGTTGGTCAAGCAAGCATATATAATGGCATCATTGATAGCGGATAATATATTAGTTATATTCTTCTTCAACCTCTCAAAAGGGCTTTAACTCTGGAATGATATACCATTTATTAGAATGATACCTATGTCCTAACGACGTATATGTTGTTCAGGTGGTATATATATTTATGTTACTACTTCTAAAGAGCAGACATATATTCTTGCGGAACAAAAAGACTCAATATGAGTAAATGTGCCATTTGCGGGTGTGAACAAGAGATACCAGAAACAGTAGGAATGATGATTCTGCGCAATTGCGGATGTGAATGCCACAAACAAAAGAGTCTTTTACTCGATAACTTTAGCATCTCTAAATAATTTGGACGTATCAGAACCAACGATATTATTAACGATTTTTACAAATTCTTTTTCATCGACATTTCCGTTTCTTGCGTCTAATTGTCGGTATAATTCTGGCAAGTCATCATAATCGAATCCATACTGCCTGCATAACTCAAAAAATAGGTCTCCCCCAACCCAGTGAGGGTCATCACTACGTTTTAACACCTCCTTAAACCAAGCATTTCCTTCCCAGCAGAAACTGTTTTTGTCGTTTCCCTTAACAAAAAAAGATTCCAACATTTCAGAAATTCCTTCCCAAATAACTGAATTATGATTCATTTTACCTGCTTCGAATAAATGGGTTACTTCGTGGACTGATGTAGAATAAGGAAATTTACTTCGGTCATAATATAACTTATCGAAAAAGAAACATAACAAGCCTCGATTATATCCGTTCGTATCCGTAAATGTTGTCATATATGCAAGCGCATTCGGAATCCTTTGGCAAACAGAATCCTCTGAAGCATGAATCTCAAAAGGCAATAAATCTTTATTCAAATCGCTTTGCGTTAAACCTCTTAATGTGGAAACTGCATAAGCCATTCCAGCAAATTCTTGATTCAACACTTCTTTCGAAACGGGGCATGGTCGCTTACATACAAGCCTAAAGTCTTTTGTGCGTTCATCATATTCATAATCAAGATTGTCGAACGGCTTTTCACTTAAATCGTAGCCGTCTCTTCTTGTTTTACCGATATTACTTGCATCTTGTTGAGAAGGAGTGTTAACTCCGATAATTCTATCTTCTGAAAGATGTATGCTTAATTGTACGCCGTCATCAGAAGATTTATTTTGCATAAGAAATACAACCGCTAAAATAATAAATGCAAAAAAAGCGATTATAAGAATATTCTGCGTTGAATTGCTTTGTTTAGTTTCCTCTTTCTCAATAGCACCTTTTTGCATTGTGCCGCAAAAAGGACAAAAAGTAACATTTCTTATCAGCTTACCGCAAGAAATACAACGCGCCATAATTACAACTTCCTGAACTTTATTATGGCGTCAAAACCGAACAACCAATTAACCTCTTTTTGCCTTGTCTCTATCCTCGTTTTCGATACTTCTCGTTCCCTAGTTTCAGTTCTTATTTTTTGAACTTTCCGGTATTGCGTCTCATCCCGATATTTTGTAACGGCTCTTGTTTTGGTAACGTCTTTATAGACCGTTACATTTCGATATTTAGTCACTTCTTTACAGAATAACCCAAGTGCAAGACAATCTATGGTCGTATATGGCTCTTGTTGTTGTACGGGGATACTTTCGATATACGTCTCTGTTGTTTCGTAAGGTACCTGAACCACCGAAGATTCTATATCCTCATAAGGTACTTGAACATCATATTTTTCTGTCTCGATATATGGAACCTCAACATCAGAACTTACGACTTTAGTGGGAAGCAAGATAATCAACGATAAAACAAACAAAATACTGATTAGCTGTGATATATTTTTTGTAGAATCTTTAGTTAATTTATCCACCGAGTGCGCTTTTGCTTTAGCTACCTGCTTTATATCGTTTAAGTCCTTTCCGCATTTTTCACAGAATTTTGATTGAAACCGATTTTCGTGATGGCAATTGTGACATTTCATATAGAACGCACTCAATAAATTTAGTAAATATATTTCACACGCGCTTTCCGCATTCTGGACAAAATTTGCTGTTTTTATTCAATCCTGAACCGCATTTTGAACAAAACCTCGTACTTTGAGTTGGCAGTTCGTTATTTTTTTTATTTTTGGATAGAATGGCTGCTCCTAATATAAGTAACAATACGAACAAGCCCCCGTTAATAAAACCTTGATTGGGATTATTTAATGTCTGTGTGTTTGGTTCGTGTCCAACAATAATCCCTCGAATACAAGTAGGCGTATCATTCTCCCAGTCCACTCCAAAAGCACAAGTTTCTGATGCTTCAAGCTTGCCCGAGTTGCAAGTATATATTGCATTTCCGCCATACCAATATGTCTTTCCTTCATCGCATTGCGGATTAGTTATCTTGTAATCCACAGAAAATGCTATTTGTTGAAAAAAAAGAACCATCAATACACACACGGTAAACATCATCGATTTACCATGTTTTGAACAAAAAGAAGTGTTTGTAGATATAGTTACTTTGTCTTTCTTGATAAGTGCTATGTTGCGAAACATTTTTTTCATCTCTTTTAATATACTGTCCACTAAACTGCAATAATCCACGTTATTCCATATGCTCAAGTTATAACTCAACTTATGGCAACGATATACTTATTATATAATCTTCTCTATATATATGCTATGGAAACGCGTCAGCCTAATTCTTGGAAGCCCTCTGTCTCGAAAAATACTGGAAACTCTCGATTCTTCAGATAAGCCCCTTGCGCCGTTGCAGATTTCAAAGAAAGCAGATATTGCCCGCTCCAATGTGAGCACAAAACTCGGTGCATTGATGAAAGAAAATCTTGTCGTCTGCATAAACCCCGATGCAAGAAAATGGCGGTTTTACGAAATTACAAAAGAAGGAAAAGCAGCGTTGAATGAGATAAAGAAAATGAAACCGTAGTAGTTAGATATAAAAAATACTCTTCCAATAACTCGAAAGGGCTTGAATGTATGGGTTATTTATTTATTGAATGTCCGAAATGTGGAAGAAAGAATATTCGGCGCAGTTTCCGTATTAGAACACATAAAAAACTAAAAATTTGTAAAAAATGCTCAAAAGAAATAGAAGGATAATTCAAAATAATTTAGGGAATGAAAAAGTTATCAGAATAGGTATTTTCTTCATTTTCCGTTTCTTTCGGTTTAGGAGCTATAAATTTTACAAATTTAAATATATTTTCTTTCTGAAAGCAATCTTCACAAAAGTACACCAAAGCATTATCATATACGGGGGTCTGACGCTCAGAGCCATCTTCGTTCTTATATCTATCTTTTACGAACCTGCCTCTATGTTTCCTTATGGATACGCCATAAGCCTTGAGCTTTGGGAGCTTTCGCCCACAGGCATCACATACTACGACTGCGATAAGCTGTTTTGTCATAATCATAGTTTTAAAATGAACGTTAATAATCTTATGCTTCTGTATTTGGCGTGAATCGCAAAACCGTCAAATCATTCTCAAAAACCATCAAATATACGAAAACCAAAGAAAAAATGGTGAGCGCATTTATAGATGAGCTGACACACAGTTCGATAAATTGGAAACTTAAGAGAAAATATGTCAAGCGATTTTAGCGTGATTCTTCCTATAAAATTGTTATTTTATAGGACTATGTTTGACTTTACGTATATTCTTGTTTTTTATTGTAATGTCTTTTTTGTGGGTTTCAGCCAAAATCTCCGGCTCCATATCGATCTCAGTTGCAATTAGTCTTTTTTTCATAAAATCACATTATTCAAATAATCCCGTAGGCGGCAGGCTTCTGGCCTGCGCTTAAAGGCCTGAGGGATGGTAACTTGTTACCCTTTCGGATAACTATGACATTGTTTCCTGTTTCTGCTGTTCTTCAAGTTGTTTCTTTGACTTTCTTGGATTCATCTGTATCGCCTTCGGACTAAGTTGTCAATCGGGAGGTGAGCGGTTTTTGTCAGGAACCGTCAAACCTGTGATTACAGACATTGTCTTGAACCTGTCAGGAATGGAACGTGGGTTGTCCAAAACAAAATGATTCTTGTTTTAATGAAGTTCTGAAACTTTTCTGAAGATTTGCACCAGCTTCTCTTTGTGTTGCGGACAATCCTTCGCCATCTTTTTTATTGCTACTTTCAGCAATTGTTTCTCATCATTGTCAATTTCTATTTCTGCCATGTTTTTCACCTCATTAAAGATTTTGGGATTTCACGGACAGTAGCTAAAACTCTGTAATGCCCGTAATCATCAACTGAAACTTTCAAGTGCAATCCGCGCATGTTTTTCTTGATTGAGTAAAAATAATTTCCAGACTTAATCCATTTTGAACGTTTCAGTGCCATGCAAATCACACGCATCTTGTAATGATATATTTATATACATTATAAAATTAAACATTTATTAACTTTTTTTGAAAAAAAATTTCAGAATCCTTTCGCAGCTATGTTACCTGCAGAGCACACTACAGCTCTGCGTGTAACAATAAAACCAATAATAGCTGTCACATGTGTTACACGCTGTGACTCTATGCTCTGCGTGTAACACAACGTGTAACAAGCTTGCAAAAACAAAAAACGTAACAGTCAAACATATTTTACATATAATATATAAAAATATATATGATGTTACAAGGAGAGCACCCAACGTTAAGCGCACATGTCAACATCAAGACACGTCTTTAGCTCTTGTCTATCGACCATTACAATCGCCCTCCATAACCCACTCTGCGTGTAACAAGGTAACAAGCTGATTTTATGCGTTAGAGGTACCTTATTTTGAAGAGTTCGCTTGTTACAAGGAGTGTTACACGCAGAGTTTCTTGGCGTCTCCTTGTAACAATCGTATGTCTGCGTGTAACAATTAGAATTACGCATTACTAGCGTCTAGTCTTGTTCTCAGAAAAAACTTTTGTGTTAATGTTTTTCGTAATCTGCTGTTGTTTTTTGTCCTTTGTTGTCTTCTGGCAGTGGCTTTCCCTTTATGTCTATATTTAAATTCTTACAAACATCTTTTGTAAATACCAAACAAACCTTCAGGGTTTCTTTAATCCTTTCGCGCATGATGGATTTTCCTTCTATGAATCCTATGTCTCTCAACAATGCTGTGAACTTTTTTGTGCTGATTGGCTGTAAACTCTTCAACGTTTTCAGGTTTTGTGAAAAATTGGCGTATACTCCGCTTTTGGACACATATTTGCAATTTATGTTGTCGCCTTTGTCTAGAAGCTTTGTGTCTTCGTCTGTTATGGCCTTTCGGAGTTCATCTTCTAAAAATTCTTTATATGCGTCATCATCAAAATTATCAACAGTTGTTTTCTGTGTCATTACAGCTATTACCGTGTCGGAGATTTGATACCCTGTTAATTCGGCAAGTTTTGCAATATCAAAGAACAATTCTGCATTCCTGCCAGACAATTCTGACAGCAGAGTCATTGTGCTGTTATTAAAATTTTCTGTCATCTTAGCATAAAGTTCGTCCTGTATCTTTTGTATACTATCGTTAGTCATCTCTTCACTATTTGACACGTCTAAAGATATATTAGCTCTCAATCTTTCGTGCTTGTCATTAATTGTCCAGATTTCTTTGAAAAAGGAAAAGAAGAGACTATGTGCATACGGCTTTAGGAGTGTTGGCTTTACAGCATTAATAATAGGCAATTTCCTGTTATCTGACGGAGCTATATGTGTCAGCAATGTTCGTGTCCTAATAGCATCTTCAATTTCACCCCTGAAACTGAACCCATGTCCGCCGCTGAGGTCGTATGCTTTCGGAACATTATTATTGTCACACCTAATGTAAGGGTTGTTTTTCCGTTGTCCTTTTCTCAAAATCGATGTCCGGTCATTGTCTGATGAATTATTGTTCGACGAAGAACCTACGCTCTGGTCGATTTCATCGAGAAAACAGGTGGTGTCCCAAGCTTCTACAGTTCGTGGCAATGACGCAGCGGATATGTCTCCGCCAAGCATACCGTGTCTGCACAAAAGTGTCTCAATTTCTAAGAGAGTTGTCTTCCCTCCGCCTTTAGTTGCATCTACACCTGTGTAAAAAAACGATTCTAAAATGGGCTTTAGATAGCTTTGAAGAACAGTTAAAACACAAACTTCTCTGTCGCCATCAGTTTTGAAAGCAAACAAAGTTTTAATGCAGTTCCTGACTTCCATAATTACTTCGCTCAGTTCTTTTGCTGCGAATTTGCCGTCTGCAAAGTCTTGGCACAGTTCTAATGCAGGAATGCTGTTCGGGTAGAATGTAATGTTTGCAAACGGCTTTTCTGTTACTATCTGAATTGTAAGGCCGTCTTCATTTTCTAAAAAATATTTTAGGTCATTTTTCTTTCTGCTTCGTGCATTGCCGTCTCCAGCCCCTTTTGGAACAACATCTGCAATATAGATTTTGCCGTCATGGTTGCAGAGGAAGTGCTTGCTGTCTATTCGTTCAGCGTAAAACCTGTTTTTTGTATCAAACACACCCCAGTCTCTTTCAATAACTATGCATTGTTCGTTACTGCCATGTTTTTCACTGCTATATTTTTCAAGGTTCTGGATGTTGTACTTGTCAATCCACTCATTGATTTCAAACGGGTTGAATTTTTTTCTTTTGTCAGCTTCAAGATTTTCACTTTTTACAGCAGTGTCAAACCATCTTTCAGCAGACTTCAAATGCGCCTGTTTTGACTGTGCAGACTCTTGCCAGTTGTCAATAATTTTTTTGCAGATTGACAATGACTCTGGTTTTTTCATGCCTTTTTCATGCAGAAAAAACATTGCATTTTTCAACACAACGTTATTCCTGTCATACCCTGATTGCAATGGCTGTTTTTGCAGGAATTCAATGAACTTGTCGCCGAAACTCAGCCCTCCTGACAAAACTATAGGCTGAAATTCGGCTTTTTTCTCCTTGACAGTTTGAATATATTTCTCATTCACATGGTCATTGTCGCCTTCATTCACAAACACAACTTTTTCAATTTTTCCCCCGTATTTGGCTTTGAAATGTTCCCTGCCTTCTAATGCAACAAGATGCTTGCCGCATAGAGAATAATCTGGCTCGATAAGGTCTGATGAAAACCCGATTGTCTCCAGAATGCCGCGTATGAGTTCTTTCTTATACTGTTGCTGGATGTCAGCAGATTCTTTTTCTAAGCCTTCGACAATGAAACTCATGTGTGGGCTCTTTCCTTCATGGTCGGATACTATGAATGCAAACCCTGCTGATGTAAGATGCTCTTTCAGTTTCTCTGTCCACTTAAGAGCTTCTTGCCTTACTTCGTCAAAACTGTGTGCTTCATCGTCGATGGAATCAAATTCAATCATTACTTCATTCGGCAGGATTTCTCTAAGGTTTTGGTTTGTGATTTTGCCAGTATAGAGATACTTTGAGCGTTCTGTTTTCCATGCAGGCCAGCTTTTGTCTTTGCCTTCCCTATATGCACAGACAACTATTTCACTGATGCATGCAGTTGATAATCTGCATGCTTCATTTTCTATAATTATTGATTGTTCTGTCATGTAATCACCTGAATTTTTGCTTTTGCGTTGAATTACCTTTTAACCATGGTTCTCGGGTAACTCTAACGATTTTTGTTTTAGCGTTTTATTCATCAATTTTTTCATCGTTGCATCTGTTACCTGTGTCCAGCCGTATGGCCAAGCATCTTTCCTATACATCGTCTCGAACACAGCTATATCATTTTCGAAGTTGAACTGTTCAATGTCGAACTGGTCAGTTGGTTTACGCGTCCATTCAAATGGCCAGTTTCGTGAAATTCTATCTTGTTCATGTTTGATTTCTTCACTCCACACTCTATACAGCCGGTCTTGTGAAATAGCGACTTGCAAAAATGTAGTCTTAGCAATAAACTCGATGCATTCGTCAATGTCGTCAGTCATAAGCAAACCACCTCATCGTCTGTTTGAACTTTTGGCGTGTTTCCCAAACTTTGACTGCTGCCCGTTTTGCAGCATTCTTTGCGTGTACATATTCTCGTGCACTTTCGTCGAACTGGCGTTTTGCAGCCTCTTTAATACTTTTGTCATTTTGTTCTGTCATACTTTCTCACCCTCCAAAATTGTTTTAATTTTTTCGTTGTCGAAGTAGGCGCAGACGTGGTTTTTTTGCGCTACATCAAGATGAACTAAAATTTTAAGAACTGAGAAAAATTCTTTTCGCACAAATCCCTGACAAGCAAAAACCCAGCGCAATCTACCAAAACTGATTCGGCTTGACGGCTCTTTTTGAATCGCTTGTAAAATATTTCTGATTCGACGCTCTAAAAACTCCTGAGAACATTCACGAAACTTCTGTTCATCACCAATATTTAAATCCCGAAAAACAATATCTTTTTGTGTCATAAAAATTATCACCTAAAAGTCTGTGTGAAATCTTGTCAAGCTTTTCACACAGACACTTTTTTCTTACCTTTCCTTTCCCGAAACCCCCATTTTTCTGATTTTTTCCAAAGCTTCCATTTTTCTGATTTTTTCAAAAATCGCCAAGCACTCATGATTTTTTTCTTCAGGCATTTTCAACAACCTCCGTTACTTTTTGTGGGATTGGCACTATGGCTGAGTATAACGATAATGCTGCGATGCCCTTTTGAGAAATTCTGAAATAATGCGGCCGTTTTTTTGGTTCACTCAGACGCTCCAAAAAACCGTTTTTTTCGAGAAAAATGACATTGAAGTATATCGGTGTATTTGATGTGTTCAATTTCCTTGCAAAATTTGACAAAGAATCAATTTTAGAGTCTTTCAATTCGTTGAGAATCTTCCGCTGGAAAACAGACAAATAGTCGGCTGGCATGTTTAGTCACCTTGTCGATTACAACTTACTTATCGTATCTAACAAGTTTACCAAACACAGATGTCAACCGCGCCGTCCCAGTGGAAGCGTGTTTAAAGGTCAAAACCTAAGCGTCGTGTTTTTTATATTGGATATTATAACATTAAACATTTATTAACTTTTTTTATTCCACACCAATATCTTGATGTTACTCTTATTTGTATTCCATTAAACCATAAACATTTATATACTTTCTGGGATACTCAAAAGTAATAACATCATTTCTTTTCTTCCGCCATCTTTTTCAGCAGTTCAAGCATCTGCGGCTGAGAGTCTATGAAATCAAGGAATGCTTCCATCCGTTGCATTTTTTCATCGCGCTTTGTTTCATTATTGACTATTGCAAGGTTAGCGTCCACAACTGCATTGCAGGCTGGACAAAATTGCATGTAGGGTGCAATGCTAGCATCACATTTTGGACATTTCTTCAGGACAAAAGTTTCCCCTTTCTGAACATCTTTCGGTTTCAAACCTGCTAATTCTAACATCTTATTTTCTGTGTCGGAATCTACTAAACTTTGATATCGCGAGGTAGCTTTCGACGTCGGAGAATGCATACACAAGCGTTTCAATAATGCATCTTGAACTCCTACTAAAGTCCACGCAGTTATCCTGCTATGGCGAATAACATAGGCGCTGCAACGCGTTTTTTTCAAGATTTTTTTTGCTGTTCGGTCAACCCGTCTAGTATAAGCAATGTGCTCTATAAATTTCGGCTTGCCATCCTCAACCGTATAGAAAAGCGGTGCATCACCATCAGACTTGAATTCGTGGCCGGCAATAATTTTTTCAATCAGTGGTGCTGACACAATAGAGAATATTGGCTGTATTTTCGTCTTCGCACTGCTCACCATAATCTTAAAGCCGTACTCAGTTTTTGAAACCCCCTTAAGCTGGATACTTCTAAGCGACCCGGGCCTTAATGCACACTCGTATTGCAAGGCGAGCATAGCTGCAAAGGTCAGGCCGTTTCGCTCTTTTTGAACATGTTGAACCATCAGGTTAACCTGTTCTTCACTCAATAGTGCTTCGCGAGTCATCATTTTAACAAATGGTTTCGGCTTCAAGTGCTTGATTCTAGCAGCAACTATGCCGCTTTCAAGATTTTCATGCCACTTGTAAAAAACTCTCAAAGCACCAATAACCATGTTGATTGTCGGCTGGTTCTGTTTTGATTTCAGAGTCAGCATGACCTCATTGATGTCGTCTCTTGTAAGATTGGCAAGATTTTTTGAACAATTCAAAGAAAAGAGCCGGAGCATTTTTGCACAAATGAGTGTCCGGTGTATGCTTCTTTCACCAGACGCAAGGGAATGCTTAATCCACTTGTGAATCAACTCTTTATTTTCAGGCAGGATTCCTGCTTCATCAATGTGTCTTTCCACTTTTTCAAGCTCGCTGTGAGTGTTATAAAGTTTGTCGGTCAAGTCATCCATATAGCCACCTTTTCCAGCAGGACATATATAGGGGGGTGGGTTAAAATTTTAACTTGAACTCAATTATGATACACGGCCGATGCATTTTTTCTAATTGCAGATTTACTCGTAAATTCCATTTGAAGCGATTTTTCGCCATATTACGCCTATTTAAATGTTTAACCACATAATAGTAGTATCTGATTATTATGAAGAAATACTCCATAGAGTCCGCAGAAGACATAACCATTATTTTGGACAAGCCTTGCAAAAACGATCATTATACTGGAAAAAGAAGGCATCTGGGCTTAAGGAAAGCCTCTGAATATTGTATCGAAGACATCGTTGCGAAATTGTCTGAAGGCGGAGAGTTATACGAACTTCCGCTAATCGGCCCGCAAGGCTCTAGTTTTCGTGTATTTAAATATCAGCCCACTCGCAAAGATAAGAAAACGGTTATCAAGATTCCGCGAAGAGAAATGTATGCTGGCGGCTTGCCTTACGATAGTGAAGAAAAGCTTAATGCTGACAAAGAATTCTGGAATACAATAAAACGGCAGATAATTACTGCGGAATATATAGACACGATATGGCCTGAGGGTCTTGTCTGGAAATCTGGACGGCCCATTAGAATAGATCAATTCAGCTGGGAAGGCGACGAAAATCTATCACATAAACCGTTCAAAAATAACGAGTATGAAATCTATAAAGCATTGGGAAAGGTTATCGAGGATACACTTAAAGTTTATGAAAATGATGGTATCATATTGGATATAAAACTTGCGAATTGGTGCGTGGGGGTGGACAAAAATCACGACAAATATCCCTTTGTTGACTTGGATACTCTAGCGACTTTTGAAAGAGAAAATTACAGCAAGAAATCAAAAGATATGACAAATCTCGGAAAAAGAATTGCTACAACCTGTCAGAATATGTGGTCGAATCACCATTTTAAATTTCAGGAAATGAACCTTGCAGACACTATAGAGAAAAATACTTTAAACTCAATCGAAAGAATAGTATCTGACAACAGCGACAGAACGGCTATAAAATCCGCCTTTAAGTCAGAATACAATAAATTGATAAAAACTAGCATTAAAGGCCGTTAAGCGAAATAGAGACCTAATACCTTCTCTCTGTTTCCTTCGGCGGCGCGATAAAGACATACCACTTCTCTTCCTGCGTCAGCTCTGATGCAATTCTTTTTGCAATGCTCTTTTTCAGGTCAGGCAGCATCGGGCAGCGCTTTTTTATGTCCTCGAAGCTCTCGAAAGGCTTCTTTTTTCGCTCGTCAATTATTGCCCACATGTGCTTTTTTCCGATTCCCGGCAGAAGCTCGAAGCTGTGCAGTTTTGTGGTTATGGAATCCGCGCTATTAAAGAAATTCACGAATTTTTTCTCCTGCTCGCCCACGATGCTCTCTACAATATAAGGAAGCTCTGAATTTGCGGTCGCTGTCAGCTTGATGGATGGGATTTTGCCGATAATGGACTGGATATCATCGCGCTTTCCTTCGCCGATATAGACCTTGTCCATTGACTTTAATGTTTTTCCCTCGCGCGGAATCACTTCAAGAAGATTGAAATTTTCAGTTCCTATTATCTGCGCAACAGGGTGTGAGCGCGGCTGCATCGGGTGCCCTCGCGGCAGATAATCCAATACAATCGCCCATTCGTCTTTCATTAAAATCACAGCTCATTAAAATATTCTTTGTTTTTGATGCGGTTTTTTGATTAAACATTAGCCAACCTTTTTTACGATTTCAAGTATTTTTTCTATCTGGTCCTTGGTAAGTGTTGTCCGCTCCTTCTGGAAAATGACATCAATTTCGTCCTTGTTCTTTGGAAGCAGGTTAAGCAGCATTATTATCTGATGCTCTTTCAGCACACCAAGTTCTGTGAGCTTCTTTTTGCCTTCCTCGATGTCTGATTTGTTGACCTTCGCAACATTTCTAAGATAATCAAGTGTTACTTTCTGCTCATGCCCGAGTTCAATCGTTTCGTCAACATCTTTGTTCCTTCGGTCTGTCGCCTGCAAAATAAGCTTTGCTTCGACATTCGTAATCATACCGGATCCTATTTTCTTCATGATTAATACCTTGTAGAAATAGCTTTAAATAGCTTAATCCACGCGCACAAACTTCGCGGTTTCCTTTGCCCTGCGTATTATTATCTCATCGCTCGGGCCTATCCGGAATATTTTTTCGCAATTGTCGAACAAAAGAATGCCCTCGTCTCGAAGCACTTTTATTGAAATCTCATCAGACTCCGCCGCAATGATTGAACGGGTACCTTTGTAATCATGCGGATTGTTCAGTGCAATCCCTATGCCTTTTTTGAAAGATTTTCCGCCGACAGAAGAATAATACGCCTGCGAGCCAAAGGGCGTTGAAATAACTGCACCGTCGCCGATTATTTCGCTAAAAACTTCTTTGCCGCTGACAGAAACAGAAAATCTCAAAGCCTGAACCGGCAAAGGACTCCTTACCTGGAAATCGTTAAGCGCATTAATGCAGGTTCCTCCAAAATTCGCCTCAAGCTTCATGGCGCCAGAGATAGTGTACCCGCCTTTTTTGATCTTTTCAAGAATATTGCCCAGATTTTTCTCATCATACATGAACACTTTCGCGGTTGCGCTTGCGCGAACCGGTATCTTCGGAATTCCGGGATACTGGTTTTCACCCCAAAGAACGCTTCCGTCGCCGCCATAGGTGATTACGAAATCAGGGTTTTTGCTATCGATAACTATTCCGGCGCGCTTCACAGCCTCGATAATGTGTTTAGTGTCCTTTGAACCGGAAACTGCAATTTTCATGAACATCATATGTAAGCGCGGATATAAAAGCCTTTTTATAGTTTGGCGTTCCATACTGTTTTAACCCATTGCATAAAATGATGGTTAAAAATCCGGTCGCTCCGCTTTATGAACCATTTGGCGCTGCGCTCTCGGCTTTTAGCCCAAAGAAATGGAGATGGCTAAAATGAGTGAAGAACGACAATCCCTTCCGCAAAGCACGGCAGGGCTTACGCGCTATTTTGACGAAGACAACGGCGGCATAAAGGTAACTCCGGAGCAGGTTGTGGGTTTTGCGTCAATTGTGGTAATATTGGAAATTCTGGTCAAGCTTGCGATTATCTAAATTTTAAATAAATGATTCTGCAATTCTATTCATGCAGGACAAAATCGCGATTCCGACAAAGCAGGAATGCATGAAACTTCTTTCAAAATACGGGATGCCGGAAAATATCGTCGCGCACTGCAAAGCAGTTTCTAGACTTTCTGTATTTATCGCGGAAAAAATAAAGGCACGCGGCGGAAAGGTCAATATCGATTTAGTTCGCGCTGGCGCGCTTCTGCACGACATCGACAAAATTATTGAAATCAAAAACAAATCCGGAAAGCATGGTGCGATGGCGCGCGAAATTATTGAGCGCGAAGGCTATCCGGAAGTTGCGAAAGTCGCGGAAAGGCATGTTCTTTACAGAATAATCGAAGACGGCGCGAAATTCAGCATAGAGGAAAAAATCGTTTTCTACGCAGATAAGCGCGTCAATCACGACAAAATTGTTTCGCTTGACGAACGCTTCGAATACCTGCGCGGAAGGTATCCGCAGTATATCGAGAGCATAAGGCGCGCGGAGCCGCTGGCAAAGGCGCTTGAAGCCGAGCTTATGGAAATGGCAAGGATGCGGGCGGATGATATCGGCAACGCTTAGCAGATAATTATATATGCGCTGAAGCGCAATTTGCGGCATGGACGGAATCGATAAATTGGAAATAGAGCTTAAGGCGCGTGGATTATCAAGAAAGACAATAAAATCGTATCTTTTTCACGTTTCGCGGTTTTTGGAAAAAACCGAGAATTGCGCTCCTGACGATGTTATAAAGAAGTATTTTGCAGACTTGTCTGAAAAAATGGAGCCTCGGACAATAAACCAGAGAATCAGCGCGGTAAAGTTCTTTTACAGAAATGTCATTGGAAGGGATATATCCGTGCCGTTTATGAAGCGGCCGAACAATATTCCCGAGGTTCTGACAAAAGATGAAGTACGTAAGATGCTATTTGCGGTGTCAAACGCCAAGCACAGGCTTATTCTTGAGACAATATATGGATGCGGATTACGGGTTTCCGAGGCTGCAAAACTCAAAAAAGAGGACTTGAGATTTGATGAAGGCGTGCTTTTTGTCCGGCAAGGGAAGGGGAATAAGGACCGAATAGTATCCTTGCCTTTAACTTTGTCAAAGCGACTCGAGTCATATCTGGTTTTGAGGAATGATGAGAATCCTTATGTTTTTGATTCGGTAAGGGGCGGACATATTACGATAGCAACCATTCAGAAAATAGTTGTTTTCGCCGCAAAAAAGGCTGGAATTACAAGAAACATACATACACATACTTTGAGGCACAGTTACGCCACGCATTTGCTTGAAAACGGAACCGACATACGGATTATCCAAAGATTGCTCGGGCACTCCGACATAAAGACAACCGAGATATACACTCATGTTTCGTCGGCCGCAATAAAGAACGTCAAAAGTCCGCTTGATACACTGTAATATTCGCTTTTCATGCATAATTCAAGAAAAAAGCCCACACAGCCCCAAAAAGTGGAATTTACTCTGCTTTTTACCGCATAAGAGGACGTTATATGGAATTCATTCCGCTTTTTATACTAAAAGCGACCAAAAAGCGGAATTTACTCCACCCAATAAGGAGTTATGTCTAATTCCCTGCGGCAGCCCGACGACTACTGCGGTGCGATGGGTTTAAAAATATTCTCGTTAGTTATCAATTATGCGTGATGATCTATATTCAAAATTCGATGCGAGTTTGAAGGAATTCAATCGAGAAGAGTTTGAGAGATACCTTTCAGAGGCTATTTTCACTGGCTTGAAAGAAAAAAATAAAGCAATCATAGACAAAGGAGGGCTTCTTAAACTAGATACCGCAGTGCAAGCCCGCGTTGGGCTACAGTTTGGTGATGCCGTAGCAAGAACAACCGCGAGAGATATTTACTCGGCCGCGCAATTTTTTATGGGCCTACAATATGCAGCGCAGCGAGCCAGAGATGGAAAATCCAGTTGCGAAGCACTGAATAACGCACAAGCTAACTTCGTAGATTTCGCATATGATATGGCTACAGGATTTTGCGCGGATGATGCTGATGAGATCCTCTGTGCAAGTGCTATGAAGCTAAAGGACGCCTTCGATAATTTCAAGGCGTATGTTGGTGATGATGCGGAAGCATATGCTTTATTTTTGGCTCATAGTACGCATGATGCCCTAAAGAAAATACATCCGAATTGTAACGGTTTGGATGAAAATCTTCTCGCAATTACTAAAAAATATACACCTTAACGGGGCTGCCGCGGGGAACTCTCGTCGGGCTTCGCCATTCTCGCCGCTTTGGTTCAATCGATGTGCGGAGACATAACATGCGGCTTTACGGGAAATCTGCGGATTTCCCCAAATTTTTCCTTCGGAAAAACTTCGTAAACCCGCCGAGTTATACGCAATCGCAAGCCCACTACTTCAATCAAGCCCCGTACGCCAAAAAATAAATCACCCGCGCGATCAGCACTGCATGAAAGAATCGTCTGATGCTGATTTTCCAGATTAGCTTCACCCAGTACGGAAGCACCACGACAAGAACGAGCGCGGCTGCGCCCCATGCAAACGAGACAGTACGCGACATCGCAAACCCTATAAATATCGCCGCATCTGCAGTTCTGTCAAGCGCGTTTTTCATTGGAGGGCGCCAGTTCTTTTGTTTCAAAGTCTCCGAGCCGATACTTGCGGAATCAAAAATGCTTGCCATTACAGTAAATGCAACTGCTTCAAGCAATCCGCCATTTATGAAATAATACCCTGCGAGAATAGCAGAAATCAATGAAAGGATGGAAAATATTTTCGGCCGGCTTATTTTTGCCTGATTTGTTTCGCTGTTATCCATACTGATTTCACCAAGGAACATTTTTCAGATGCGTTTTAAACGCGAAAATATTTGCGGCCCGGTGCGTAAGCGGAGTAAAAACCAGGAGAAATAGCACCATTTTCCAGTTCAGGTATGCGGATGCGCTTTCGGAAAGCATCGCAAACAGAAGCGCGCCGACAATAAAATCCAGCTGGTCAAGCAGCGGCCATTCTGCACCGCGCTTGATTTTGAACCTGCGCTTGAAAAAGCTTTTTACTGCGTCGCCGGCTATCGCGCCGAGGCCTAAAAGAAAACCGAGCTGAATAGACATCGAAATCAGACCGTAATTCGACAAATCGAAACGGTTTTGCGCATAATCCTGAATTCCTGCAATCAAAATTGCGGCGGCAATTCCGGTGAATGCGCCGCACCAGGTTTTTCCCGGGCCAAAGATAGGCTCGCCGTCGGGCATTTTTTTGCCGAAATCAATCGGAGTCCCTCCGCCGAAAACAACAGGCGAGCTGTTTGCGAAATACGCAGGAAGAATGAACCATAGTGATTGAAATGCAAGCAGAAGAAGCTCGTTGAGCATAATGATTTTTGGAAAAGCAGGTTTAAATATGCAAATTCCGATAAAAACCCTTTTTAAAGCTTTCTTGCGCTATTGTTGTTATCCTACAATGTGGCGCAGGCACATTCCACAATGTCTTGAAACTCTCTCGAGTTTCAAGCTTTCCGACCCAAAGAGATTTTGAATGGTCGGAAATGGCCTAATTGCTGAAGGGATACCAAAAAAGGTGTTTTAGATGGGAGCATACAAATACATTCGAAAAATATGGGAACAGCCGAAGAAAAACCTCGGGAAGCTGTGGCAACAGCGCCTGATTCAGTGGCGACAGGAAGACACGGTTACGCGAATAGAACATCCGACCAGAATCGACCGTGCGCACACGCTAGGCTACAAGGCAAAGCAGGGCTTTGTAATGGCCCGTGTAAAAGTGTCGCGAGGAGGATATGAAAGGCCAAGCCGCCACAAGGCAGCAAGAAAGCCGAAAAAATCCGGTTTAGTAAACTACAACCTGAAAAAATCAAAGCAGGTTATTGCAGAGGAAAAAGCGGCTAAGAAATTCCCTAATCTTGAAGTTCTTAACAGCTACTGGGTAGGAGAAGACGGCCCAAACATGTGGTACGAGATCATTATGCTTGATCCGGAACATGCAGCTATAAAATCCGACAAAACAGTCAACTGGATAACAAACCCTGCTAACAGGGGGCGTGCAAACAGGAGCCTTACAAGCGCGGGAAAAAAGAGCAGGGGATTGTAAATTTAGCGCGGGATTTTAGGAAGTAGTCGCGAGACTGGATTTAAAAATCTTCACTGCCATTTGAATAAAATGAACGAAAAGTTCTACGTGCTTGTCAGGAATAAAAGGCCGGAGTATATCATAGGAAAGGCTTTGAGGGAAATTGAATGGCAAAATCATCGAGCATGCGACATACTTAGAAAATACGGTGCTGATGGCGCATATACTGGAACAAATGATGAAACTAAGTTTGTATTAAGTTCCAAGAATTGTATTCCACTGGACAATGTTCCGCAAAAATTAAAAGATGAACTTGAAAAAGCAGGATTTCGTCTTAAGGAATTTGAAACACCGGAAGCTGCGCACCAATTCTATTTAACAGGCAATTATTATTAAACTATTTACTGCCTCTTAATCTGCTCCAATATCTACTCCTGCAGTTTCTCAAAGGGAAGAGAATTGGTCAACTAAGGCCTCCTTTTTATAATGGCGGGCAATTCCAGAAGATTATCCACAGCATGCGCAGGATTGTATTTTAGTAATTGATCTCTTGAATACTTGCCCGTGGACACTGCAACAGGTATTGTTCCGCTCTCTTGCGCGCATTCTATGTCAAAAGGAGTATCACCCACTACGTAGATTGCATCCCTATAGAGGTCTATTGCAAAATTTTTGCTAACCTGATTGATGCATTGCTCAACCAGCTTCCATCGTTTTTCAGTTGAATCCCCAAACGCGCCGACGTTAAAATAATCGCACAGGCCTAATTTTTTGAGCTTTAATTTTGCTATACCTCCCGTATTTCCTGTAACTACGCCTAAAATGCAATCTCCGCGGTCCCTAAGTTCATCCAGGCACTCTTTTGCACCGTCAATCATGCAGCCTTCAGAATTAATAGTAGTATATTTAGTCCTAACATATTTGGTGACTTCCTGAAACATTTCTTCAAGATGGCGGCTTATTTCATCAGTTTCAAATCCCCTATTCTGCAATACTTCGCGCACTATTCTTCGGTCAGTCTTGCCATTGTAGTCTATTTCGTATATGGTTGCAGGTACGCCGTACACTTTTTTGAAACCGTACGTAAAAGAATCTAAAGAAATGTTTCTGAATTCTGTGCCCTCTTTGACAATTGTTCCGTCTATGTCAAAAAGACCCATAACGGCCATAGTTCAAAAGATATCTCTAAAGTTTTAAACCTTTGTAAGCCGAAAATACGAGCAATTTTTAAATTTCGCCAATTAGATAAATACGGGTTGAGATAATGAGTGATCTAAAAATCTATGAAGGCCCTGAAAGTAAAAATGATTCCGGCACTGATGGAAAATTCTACATACTTACGCAAGAAAGGCTTCCGGAACGTACTAAGGGAGACAAAGCCAAAAGGGGACTTGAACATATTGCTCAAGAAGCAAACGAGATTCTTGGAAAGTACGGTATACGATGTGTTATGACTCCTTCCATTGACAATAAAAGATACTCATTAGGAGTTGCATTGCCCGATATCCTGCCAGACATGAAAAAAGAACTTGAAAATTTAGGATTCTGTCTTAGCGGCCCGTTTAACAATTACTCTGATTCATATCTGTTTTGGGCAACGGGCGAAGAACCGCTTTAAACCTTCCTGATGCTGTCCAATATCTGCTCCTGAAGCTTAATCATCTGGAACACGTTTGTCGCAATTATTGCATCAAAAGTGTCTGCGTGGTGCAGAATCAATGCCTCGTATGTTCTTGGCGGAGTCGGGGATGAGCTGCCGAAGTGCGACGCGACAATATGAATTATTTCTTTCGGGAACTTGCGCTTGTAAAGCTCGGCCACTAAAAGCTCGACATGATTGAGATAGACCTCATCAATTACGTACTGCCCCCCTTCTGCGCCGAATTCAACTGTTTTGTAGACATCGTGCAGTATTGCTGCAGAAAGAAGGTGATCAAAATTTATCGGAAGCTTGTATGTTTTTGCAAGGCTTTTTCCGATGGTTTCAGAGAGGTCAACCACAGAAAGCGTGTGCTCTATTAATCCTCCGGGGCGCGCCTGCCTTGAATCTGGTGCTGTCGGGCAATTCTGAATGGTGAATTTCATGTTAAATTCAGGATGGTGAAGCTTTGTCGATTTCAGAAGCTCTTCAGTATCTTCCCGAAGCTTTTTGTCGGATATTTTTTCGCATAATTTCAAAAGGCGGTTCATGTACTGCACCCAATCACTATTAATGACGAATTCACCTATTTAAGCTTTAAATCACAATATAATATATGCGCATGAAAGCGTTTTTGTTTCTTTCGATAGCCATAGTAGTTGTATCCGCAGGATGCATATCCGGAAATTCAGCAGAAAAAACGGACAATCTTGCAAAATGCCTGACTGAAAAAGGTGTAAAAATGTATGGCGCATACTGGTGCCCGCACTGCCAGAACCAGAAAAAGGCATTCGGCGATTCTTTCCAATATGTCGATTATGTAGAGTGCGACGCCAACGGTCCGAACGGCAATCCCCCCGCATGCGAACTTGCCGGAATAAAAGGATATCCGACATGGATTATTAAGGGAGTGCAATACTCCGGAGAGCAGGATTTAGGCACGCTTGCAAAAATAGCTGGATGTGCGTACTAATGATGATGACTTCAGAAAAAAAGATCATAGGCCTTGTCGAGCTCGTCCGAATAATCGGCAAGGAAAAATCAGTTCTTAAAAGAGCGCTTGTGGACACAGGAGCTACGCGCACGTGCGTAGATATGAAACTTGCAGGCCGGGTGGGGCTCGGCCCGGTTGTTTCTTCTGTAAAGATAACCAACAAGAAAGGCCACGCAGGATATGACCGAAGGCCTGTTGTCAAAGGCATTATCAAACTGCATGATAAAGAAATCCCTCTAGAAATGAGCCTTGAAGACAGGAGCAGCATGACTTATAAAATTCTTCTGGGGCGCGACGCCCTTCACGGGAATTTCATTGTAGATATTTCCAAAACGCATAATTCAAACAAGATAAAGGACGTAACAAACTGCAACTGCAAATAAAGAAAATTGCCTAAAATTTGCGCATTCCGGCAATTTTCTATCTTTTTCGATTTTGTCGTAGCGGAGTTATGTATATTAAACCCAAAATCGAAAAATAAATACATTATTAAATTTTCATAACCCAAGGCCAATAAGTCGTAAGTCGTGGATGGTTTTATTCATGGATTTTTCGCGCCTAAAAGGAGTCCTGATACCTCAGGAAAAGAAATTCTTTACTATGCTTGAGCATCAGGCCTGCGTTGTCCTTAAAGGGAGCAACGCATTTCTTGAACTTCTAAGTGATTACCGCGATGTCCCTTCAAAGGCTTCAAAGATAAAAGCAATAGAAAGCGAAGGCGACGAGATGGAGCACGAAATATTCGCGACCCTGAACACAACATTCATAACGCCGATAGACCACACGGACATTTCCGCGCTTACTGTTTCTTTAGATGATATACTTGACTGCATAAACGGGACTGCAAACAGGCTCAATCTTTACGGAATAACAACGCCGCCGGAAAGCTTAAAGGAACTTGCCCGCGTCCTTCAGTTGCAGATAAAGGAACTAAACAAGGCAGTTGCCGGCCTGAAACATTCAAAGAGCCATGAAAGCATCCTCAATTCCTGCATAGAGATAAACACGCTTGAGAACAAAGCCGACGACATATACCACGCTGCAATTGCAAAGCTTTTCAGGAGCAACGATGCGGTACAAATAATAAAATTCAAGGAAATATACGATAGTCTTGAGCGCGCCACAGACAAGTGCGAAAGCGCTGCAAATATACTGAAAGATGTTGTTATGAAACAATCTTAGGGTGCATCATATGCTTGAGCTGATTATGATTACAATCGTTCTGGCATTGCTCTTTGATTTTGTCAACGGGTTCCACGACTCTGCAAATGCGATTTCTACTGTTGTTGCAACAAAAGTCCTTACTCCGCTTCAGGCTGTCGGGATGGCGGCAATCGGAAATCTTATCGGGCCATTGTTTTTTACAACAGCAATAGCGGCGACTATGGGGAAAGGAATCATAGACACTGATGCGATACGCGCGATTCTTTCAGTCCAGCAGTTTACGGCACTTATTCTTGCGGCGCTAATCGGGGCAATTGTGTGGGACCTGATAACCTGGGTTCTCGGCCTTCCGACTTCAAGCAGCCACGCGCTGATTGGAGGGCTGATTGGTGCTGCATCGGTTTCTGTCGGAACAAAATACATCATAGCATCGGGAGTCGAGAAAGTGGTCCTTTTCATTGTATTGTCTCCCCTCATGGGCTTTTTTGCGGCATTCATCATGACGGTCATTGTAATGAACATCGTGCGAAAGAACATCCCTTCTGCGATAAACCACCATTTCAGGCGCCTCCAGCTGTTCTCTGCATTTTTTTATTCGGTCACGCACGGCACAAATGACGCGCAAAAGACAATGGGAATTATCACAATATTGCTCGTAGCAAATGGAACGCTTTCCGCATTTAATGTCCCTCTTTGGGTAATTCTTGCATCACAACTATCTATTTCCTTCGGCACGTTTTTCGGCGGCTGGCGCATAGTCAAAACAATGGCGCAGAAAATCACAAAGCTTAAGCCATACCAGGGATTCTGCGCAGAAACCGCGGGCGGCCTGGTACTTGCGAACATGGCTGCAATCGGCGTTCCGGTGAGCACAACGCATGCAATAAGCGCAGGAATAATGGGCGTCGGGGCAACTCAAGGCGCGAAAATGGTGCGGTGGGGAGTTGCGCGAAATATCGTCATTGCATGGATTATCACGATTCCTGCAAGCGCGATTTTTGCAGCTGGGGCGTTTGAGGTTCTTAAAGTTGTTTTGTAGGGCTCTTGATTATGTGCTACGGTACCGGATAAAGCATTCCAGCAAAAAAACATCATATTACCGAAAAATTTCTGAGCTGCAGAAACTTCGTAAATTTTATGAAAAACACGAAAAATACTACTAAAAACACATAATCAATAGCTATTGCCATCGATAGATATATATACTACTAAGTAGTAAATATACGTATTATGTTAGAAAACCTTGAAAATATAGAATCCGAGCATAAAGAATTCCAGAAAAACACGGACGATAGACTAGCTGCGATTTTATCGTGCGTCAATACGGAATACAAATCTGCTGAACTTGGATGGGCTCTTGATAATATTTGGAGAACCGGTTCAAATATCAGAAAAATTATTGAAACGTACATTTATTCAAATATTGGGATTCCTGGTGAAGCGTCTTTCAAAGATTATTGTGAGTGGTCATTCATACCTATTGGAGTTGTAGCAAAAGGAAAAATAATCTCTCAAGGAAAAACAAATCCCGTAAGTCATTACAAATTAACAGATGAGGGGTTTAAATCTGGAAAACCAATTGCGCAATTTGCCTTGAAAACTTCAGTAGATGGTGGGTTGAGCATGTATGAAATACTTGGGGTTACTTCGTCTCCCGGTGACACACGATCGCCATTCAACATAGCAAAAATGCTATTAGAACTTGAAAAAGAAAACAATTTGAAAAGTTGTGATTTTGAGAAAAAATTTGATATCATTAGTGCGGGGAAGCATTTAAATAATCTTAAAAATATTGGATTTGTTGATTATGATTCCACTACTCAAAAAACGTTTGGATGCACCCAATATGAATGGGTGGATGGAAAAAATCCAGATGATGTAGTGATTTTTAGAGGTTACAAGACTCTGACAAAACTGGTAGCTATCGAAGCAAAAAAATTAGGGGTGTTTGATTCAAATATACTCAATAAAATAATAAAACCCAAATATGAGTCACAGACTGGTGAGATTTTAACAGATCTTGGAAAACAAGGTTTTGTAAAGCAAAATTCAAAATTCAAACCTACTGAAAAATTATCCGAAGCATCAATTACTCCCAAAGGCAGAAAATTTGTCAAAGATTTTTTACAGCCAGTTTATGATGCTTTACAGAACGATGATATTACACACATCAATGAACAAATCGCCATTTTTAATGATCCGGAGATTAGTCGTAATTATATATCAAAAGCGTTTAAATTATATGAACGGGTTTGTCCAGCATATAAAAAACAAACACCAGAAGAAAATATGTATGATATTGTGAAATTATTGCGAAGTGGAGAATTAACGCGCACAGAAATGAACGATCGTTTAGGAAAAAAGATAAGTTTTAATTATTTGAAAGAACTCCATAACAAGAAGATTGTTTCAAAAAGGCAGGTGGGGAATGAAGTCTTTTATTATCTAAAATAGATTAAGTGATATTCAAGAACAGAGAAAAACTACAAAAACACGATTTTTGGTGCGCCAAATTCAATAAAACCAAATAATAGCTATATAAATCTTTCTTATCCTTAGAATCGTCTATCTGATGTAAGGTGATTTCTTGAAGCTCCTGATCATAGGCTCAAAAAAGCGCAGAAAAACCGACTCCGCAATTCTAAAGTGCGCGAGAAATCATTTTGACAAAGTCCTGCATACTCCGATAACAAAAATTGTCATAGAATCAGGCGAAAACGGCGTTGTGCCGCTTCTTGGCAAAAAAAACCTTCTGGAATACGATGTTGTTCTTGTCCGCGTTGAAAAAGAATACATGGAGGTAGGCTATGTTCTTGCAAAGATTTTCGAGGACAACGGAAAATACATGCCGACCAATTACAAAGCGATACTTCTTGGATCAAGCGAGTTTTTGGTTCCGGTTTATTTCGGACTTAAGAAAAACGGCATAAAATCGCCCCGGACTTATTTCGCCTCCTCAAAAGATGCGATAGTCCAAAATTTCGAAAATTTCAATTACCCGATTACTGTGAAGCTCCCATACCAGAAAGACGGCGCAATGACTGTAGATTCAAAAGAGTCCGCAATAGGCGTTATTGACACAATGGAGAAGCTTGACCAGCCGATATTGATACAGGAATCCGTGAAGGATTCTGAGAAAATAAGGGTGCTTGTTGCCGGGAAAAAGGCTTACGCGCTCAAAAACGATGCCGCTTTTGCGCTTTCCGAAAGTGATGAAAACGCGATATTGGAGACTGCGAGAAAGATAGGCGCAGACATCTGCCAGCTCTACGCGGCAGTGAATGAAAACAAGCTATTTGTATACGGCATAAACATAGCGCCTAAAATGATGATATTTGAAACAGTTTTCGGCGAAGGCGTGATAAACGGCGCGATGAAAGGCCTGCGCGAGAACGCGGATATGCATTTTGCGAAAAATAATATTCAGTAAATTATCCACTATACCCTCATTCTTTCAGCAAGCGCGGAAAATGCCAAAGGCGCATCATATTCATTTACAATAATCAGCGTGTCCTCACCGCATGAAAGAGTCTCGCAGATATTTATCTTCTCAGAAGCCAGCGCGGAATATATCAGCGCAATAACTCCGGGAATGCTTTCGATTTCAGGCGGGCTTAAAACGGATATCATGCTGAGGCCAGTTTGAAGCTTTAAGTTTTTCAGCTGAGCCATATTTTTCTCGGTCATGACATACAGATATCCGCTCGTTGTCCGGGTTTCTGCAATGGCATTTACTTTCAAAGGCTCTTTCGAACGTGTGATCGCGATTTTGTTCTGAATGCTGAAACGTGAATTATCAAGAAGCTCTATCGCCTTTTTTTCCTGCTTGAGCCGCTCCTTCCTCAGTTTTATTCCTGCACGAACAAGCGCGGCTTTTACGGCATCAAATTTCGCGCCATCAATTTCGCGTACTATCGCCCTTGAAAGCGCGCTGAAGTTTACGATATTCTGCTCAAGCGCTTCTTGGACGTATGGCTTCTTTTTGACGTAAATAATGACTTGTTCTGCAATTGATGGCATAAAAGCACCTGAGTCCCAAATAGGACTTTTTGTTATGTTTTTGTTATATTTGTATCCATAGCATATAAATCTTTCGTTTTGCAGCGTATGTGCGTGGTGGATGAATATGTTTAAAGAAAAGCCGAATACGCATTATATTGATATTACGCCCATTAGCCCGAACTTGAACAATCATCATATCGGCGATAAGGACAAATACGTTATAATTAGACCGTATGATTTTGATTGGATGCCCAACTTCACACCCGCTGAGATAAAGCTAGAAATCAAGAAGTACTGGAAATTATGCAGCAGATACGAAAAGGATACGAATGAAACTGACTGGAAATCATATATTAACAAGCCAATACTTGCGCATAATCCAAAAATTCATTTTGAAACGCCCGTGTTTGATGAATTTGATTCTTCAAAAAAATCATATTTCATGAAATTTTTTGAAAAAGCATTTAACAAAAAATTAAAGCCCGGCTTTTCACTCGATGATTGCTTTGGCCATATCGCATTCATGGATTATTGGGAATTTTCGATTGATAACTCTTATAACACACCAGCATTCAACGTGCACTCTTTTGTAATGCCTGTTGCCGTTTCAGTTCTGAATGCTATTGGTCCGGATAAGGAGGCGGTATATCTCAGCAAAATGGGTGTGTGTCCCGAACATCAAGGGAATGGTGTAGGGAAGAAAACGCTTGCACATATAATATATTCATGCAAAGAAGCGGGGTATGCAGTTATGTACCTGCGCACCAACAATAATAATTTGGACAAGAATGGAATACCCATAAGCGAATTTTACAGAAAATACGGCGGCGCCGAATTAATCGCTGATGTGCCGGAACTTTTTGAAAACGGAGGCCAAATTTACAGAATTGTGCTAGACAAAGCAAAGGCATCGGCTGTCGATGATAACTGTTGCATAAACCTCATGGGCGATGTTATTGACAAACTTGAAATTGAAAAGAATTTTATAATGAATATGCCCGAAGATTTTTACAGAAACAGCAAATACGAATGAGCGAATTGTAGTGTTATGAGACCTACAAAACGTATTCATCTATTCGTATTTCAATATATAAACATTCCCACTAATAGTTATTTATGCCCGAAAAGAAAGGTCAATATGTCCGCGAAAAATTCAAAAACGAAGTAGCTGCGCTCCTGAAAAAAGCAGGAGTTTCTGCAGAGCGGCTTGAATCGCCGCCGAAAGGGGTTGATGCGGATATTTCTTTTCCCTGCTTTGCGCTTGCGAAAGAGATGAAGATGAATCCTGTGCAGATTGCAAAGGAAATCGCCTCTAAAATTAAGCCTGACGCAAAATCACTTGTAGGAAAAGCCATTGCTGTAGGGCCTTATGTAAACTTCTATGCAAACAAATCCCTCTTTTCTGAGAGTATAATTGCAGATGTTTTTGAAATGAAAGAAAATTTCGGAAGCGCGATTGTTGGCAAAGGAAAAACCGTAGTAATTGATTTTTCAAGCCCGAACATAGCAAAACCCATGAGCGTCGGGCATTTGCGCTCCACAATAATTGGCGACTCGCTTCACAAAATACACAATTTTCTCGGATATAACTGCGTTGGAATAAATTATCTCGGTGACTGGGGAACACAATTTGGAAAGCTTCTCGCAGCATATAAACGCTGGGGCTCTGAAGAGCGGCTCAAGAAAAATGCAATAAAGGAGCTATTAGAGCTGTATGTGAAATTCCATAAGGAAGCAGAGAGCGCCCCGCTTCTTGAAGATGAAGGAAGGGCGGAATTCAAGCGCCTTGAAAATGGCGAAAAGGACGCCATAGAGCTATGGAAACTTTTCAGGAATGAAAGCATGAAAGAATTCAATAAGATGTACAATATATTGAATGTGCGTTTTGACGTCATCACAGGAGAAAGCGAATATGCAAAACGCGCGCTTCAGACAATATCGCTTACAGAAACAAAAGGAATTGCAAAGAAATCCGACGGCGCGCTGCTCATAGATATGGAAAAACAGGATCTGGGAAAATTTCTTCTTCAAAAGTCTGATGAAACAACGCTTTATTCTGCCCGCGATATGACTGCTGCAATTGACAGATTTGAGAACTATAAATTCGATGAATGCCTTTATGTTGTCGGAAGCGACCAGGAAATGCATTTCAGGCAATTATTCCTTGCTTTGAACATGCTTGGCCATTCCTGGAGCAAAAAAATGCACCATGTACAATTCGGCCTTGTTTCTATGAAAGAAGGAAAGATGTCAACACGTGCAGGGCGTGTCGTTTTTCTTGAAGATGTCATTTCCGAAGGAATCTCGCGCGAAAAAAAAACAATAGAAGAAAAAAACCCTGACTTAAAGGGCGACAAAAAAAACAAGGTCGCTGATGCAGTTGGTGTAGGGGCAATAAAATTCAATGACCTTTCGCAAAGCCGCATAAAAAATATCATCTTTGATTGGGACCGTATGCTTGATTTCACAGGAGACAGCGGGCCTTATGTGCAGTACACCTACGCAAGGGCGAGCTCAATACTTCGAAAAGCGGAATATGCCCCAAAAAAACAAAAAGTGTCATATACGGAAAAAGAGGAAGAGGACCTTCTGAAAAAAATTGCGGAATTTCCGGATATTGTGATAAATGCGAGGAACGCTTACGAACCGCACATTATCGCATCATACCTCATTGAACTTTGCCATGCGTTCAACATATTCTACCAGAAACACCCCGTACTTAACATAGAGGACACAAAAACGAGGGATTCGCGCCTCGCACTTGTCTCTGCAGCAAGGCAGGTCATCGGCAACGGGCTTAATCTGCTTGGAATTGACGCGCTTGAGGAAATGTAAAGTTTAAATACTTCTTTAGGCTTATAATAGACCCATGGGATTTTTCGGAAAGATTCTGGACAAGTGGTCAAAAAAAGAGCGCGACGACAAAGAGCACGAACGTCTGGAAGCGGTAAAGCAGAAAAAACTTGCGGCTGACGCAGAAAAGAGGCGTGATGAAATCTTTAACACAAAGAACGCCAAGAAGCTCCAGCTTGAGGACTGGAAAAAGGCAGCGGCAAATGAAGTGAATCTTGCCAAAGAAAAGAAGAAAAAAGAGGAACTTGCCAAGCTTGACTGGAAATACAAGCGTTAAATCATTTATTATAGGTGACTGACATGGCTGAATTTGAAGACAAGACTAAAATAAAAATCACGTCGCTAATCAGCGATATTGACAGGCGCGCAGAAGTCATGCGAAATAATCCGCCGGCGTCTTCTAACGCATCGCACATTCCTACAAAGGATGAAATCAAGAAAAAGTCTCTTGATGACATGCTGAAAAGGATTAAGGCGAGAGGATAAGCGATTTTTCTCCAATTAGTCTCTTATTGACACGTTTCATTTGTGCAAACCGCGGCGTTTAGAATTTGATTCTATAGATTACACTCGCGCAATCAACTCGCACACCTTGCAGACATCATTTGACGCAGGCTCGCCGCATAACTTACAGGTACGGATTTTCCCGGAGTTTGTTGGCAGTGCCGAAACGGTCTTTTCAAGCGCGGGCTTTATCCGGTCAAAAGTGCGCAGGATAGAATATTTTGTGCCGGGATACTTGGTCTCGAGGTCGTTGAGGATATTTCTTACATCCCAGCGAAAGCTCTGCTCTGCATAAGGGCATTCGCCAAAATCGGCATTAAGGCCCTTGAGCATTGCGTAAATCGCGACTTCCTTCTCAGGCACTTCGCGCAGGGGCTTTATCCGCGGGATAAACCGCGGGTCCTGTATTGAAAATGCATTCGCCCCGAGGCGCACGCCGCGCAATAAATCGCCCCGTATGTAATTTGCCATTATCGCCTGCGCCTCATCGTCAAGGTTGTGGCCGATTGCAACAGTGTCTGCGCCTATTTCGCGCGCGGTTTTATTTATCAGAAACCTGCGCATTGTTCCGCAGTATGTGCATGCCTTGAGGTTATCTGAAGCATTGCTTTTCTTTTCGCGCTTCATTAAATCATCAAGAGTCTTTCCCCATTCCTTTTTGAAATATGCGATATGAAGCGGGACTTTGAGCTTTTTGCAAATCGCTTTTGCATGCTTTTCCGTTCGGTAGCCTTTGATGCCCTCGTTCACAAGAATTGCTGAAAGCGCAATATTCGGGCGGTCTTTTGTTATCGAATGAAGAATGTAAAGAAGCGCGCAGGAGTCCTTGCCTCCCGACAGCCCCACAGCAATATGCTTTTTTCTGTCAATTAAATGGTTCTCGCGTATTGTGCGCTTGACGATTCGCTCGAAAGAATGGATGAAATGGCGGCGGCATAGCGCGCGGCCTTCGTATCGCCTGAAAATCACGGCGGGCTTTTCGCAGTATGAGCATTTCATGATTATGCATTCGCGCGCAGCATTAAATAGGTTTATATTTGCAGTTGTTGTAATGAATATGTATGAAACAAAAACAGTTTTTAGTGCTGGCTTTATTCAGCATTACTCTTATTAGCGGCTGTGTGGGAAATGCGCCGGACTCTACAAGTTATGGCATAGGCAATTTCAGTAATGTTTCTGTAACTTATGTTTCCATAAATGAAACAGATATGCAGGAATCAGGGTATCTGTTCGGAAGGTATCCTGTATTGGTCGGGCTTGCAGATAATGACGTTCAGAATAAAATAAATTCAAATATTTACAATCACATACTAAGCGATATTTCAAATACGAAGACAGAAGTTAACCAGCTATGTATTGGCTCTAAAGTCGATAAGTGCATAAGCTCAGATAATCTGGATGCGGAAGCAACACTTTCTTTTCGCCTTGGTACTGTAAGTGTATTGGAAACTCAATTCGTTCAGGGTAATGCTTTTATGACTCATCCATATACGACTTTTTACTCTGCTGTTTATCGCCTTAAAGACGGCAGCTTACTAAAGCTAGATGATTTATTTAGAAAGGATACAGACTATTTAAAAAATCTTGCCGATTTTTCCAATACCGAACTTCATAAGACATTCGAGTATGCTAGTATAGAAAATGTTGCGCCGAGTAATGAGAGTTTTAAGCATTTCATTGTTAGAGACGACGGCTTGCTTATACAGTTTGAAGAGTACCAATTGGGTTCAAGACTGGTGGGTACGCCTCAGGTACTTATTCCATGGAATCAACTGAAAGACGTCTCCACAACTCAAAACTAAAGAACCCATTTCCAGAACGGCATTATCTGCACCTTTATTCCATCCACTATTTCCGTGCCTTCAGCTTCTTTTGTTATTAGTATGCCTTGCTTTAAGTCCAGCTCCTTTGCGCATGACGCAAGCCCCCTTAATTCGCGCTCCTTTGTTTTTTCGTTGCTTATGTCATAAGAAGCCTGAATTATCTCTTTTGTTTTGAGGCCTTCGCGTATGACAAAATCGACTTCGAACCCCGATGCATTTTTCCAGTAATGTATTTCGCACTGCTGCGGCATTCTGCGCTTAAGCTCCAAAAATACAGCGTTCTCAAACAACCGGCCCATGTCTGTTTTTCCGCTTACTGCATGCATGAAACCCGTATCGCCCATGTACGCTTTTCGCGGGTATTGAGCGCGGTCCTTTATAGTATATGAAAATATCGGAACAAAAAAGAACAGATAGCTTGTTTCGGAAATTTTTTCAAGGTTCAATATACTTGCTTTTCCGATTTTGTGGCCGAGTCCCTTGAAAAAATTCAGGCATTTTGATGCGGAAAAAAGCGGCGTGTCGATAACATATTTTCCGAACAGCTCGACAGCGGATATACTCTCGCCCGAAATTTCAGCAACATCGAGTCCTATGATATCTTTGAAATACGAGTTAATCAGGCGTATCTTGTCTATTTTTTCGCCCGAAATGACAACTTCGGGAAATCCGCCGTAAATCAAGTATTCCCCGACGGCTTTTTCCAGCTTTCCGATACCTGCAGTAGTGCGCTCCGATTCAATATCCTTGAACTGCAGGAACTCTTTGAATGAAAGAGGATATAGTTCATATGAAAGCATTCTGCCTCTCAGCGGCTTTGAAGGTGCCGCAAGGCTTTTTCTTGACGAGCTTACAATCAGGTGCAACCGGTCCTTTAGAAGCTCATGGTTTCTCGCAAGCCAGCCGTCCCAGTTTTTCGCGCCCGTTATTTCATCAAGCAGAAGATATCCTGAATCCCCGAACCACTTAATCATATCGTCAAGAACGTTCTCATTATTTTTGATTCTTGAATCTTCCACATTTATATAAGCCGCATTTTTCCCTTCCCGAGAGAGCTTATGCAAAAGCAGCATAAGGATGCTAGATTTGCCGCACCTTCGTATGCCTGTGATTCCGACCACTTTAAGCCGTGCATCGGATTCTATGCCTTTCAGATCTAATGCGCGCGGCTTAAGCGATCTTTTGCGCGCGTAAGCGTTCCATTCCTCGAATACTGTTTCTTCGACATCCATAATACATCATATTGTTTTTGTACAGAACAGTTTATAAGCATTTCTGTTCTCTACGAGAACAACTTTTGGCAATTTCTGTTTTCCTGCAGAACGATTTGAGGGCGCGCCTCAGATACATCGAATCTCTGGCTCTTGAGCGATTCGCTGTCTATTCAATCTCAAATATAGTTGTTTCAGATGTGAGATTGAATATACCGTAATATTTCGGGTTAAAGGATAACTATTAGTTCTTACAATATAGTAATCACTAAAATGATGTGATTAAAATGAAAGGAGTTTACCGAGAGTTAGACGAAGCTGATGTAAAAAACTTGAGTGTTGGAGAACTCATAAATGGGGGCTTTTATAATACGCTTCTTGCGAAAGAAGACGTGGCGACGAGTGACCTTATCTTTGCATTAAAATATACGTATGGAGATAATTACGAATTGAGAGATAAATTCATAAAAAAGATCGCCGATAGAATTTCAAGCAGGACTGACGATTGTAGTGATTCAGGGATTAATTGTAGTGATTTATGCGAATTCATACGTCTTACATACCTAATGCGCGATAGCGATAATGATTCGCAAGAGCAATTTATGAACTATGTAACTGCTGGTGTAAAGGATGCCATATACAGATATTTAGAAAATCCACCCAAAAAACCGCTAATAACCGAACGAGTGTAGAATGGGATAAGACAATATCACGCCACTTTAAGCTTCGGTATCACCTTCGTCTCCGCTCTTTTCAAATGCTCCTGATATGTCGCAAGCGAAACATTCATCAGACGCGCCAGTTTCTTCAGCTCAGTGCGTTTTGGAATGTCGTAGTAGCCCTCTTCGACTGCGAGGTCGAAGGCGCGCTTTTGTTTCTCAGTAAGCTCCGGCGCGATTGCAGGAAAGTAGATGTTATCCAGTTTCGTGTTTTTGAATGAAAGAACTTCAAAGTGTTCATAATTGCGTTTTTCCAGCAATTCCATAAATTTTACAAGAACGTTTCGGTCATAGCTTGCAGTCTCCCAATATTCGAATCCCTGCTTGTCCACAAAAACAGGCTTTGTAAAAAACATTTTCTGGGAATAAAAGCTGCTTGGAATACATTCATTGCCTTTTCCGATAAAAAACATAGTATTGCCGGAAGTTTCGAGGTTTTTGACGCGCGTATCTTTTTTCAAATCTTCAAGAAAGCTTTTTACTGCACCCGGCTCTCCTTCGATTGTGTGCCGCTCCGAAGTGCAGGAATATTTTCCTTCGATCCAGTTTCCGAGCGGAATCGAATAAGAAACGCACCTGAATTTTTCGCACCTGCTTCCTATGGTGCAGTCATGCTTTATCCGGAGCTTTAAGACCCACATGTTTATACCATAATATTACGGTATTTATATATCCGCGCGCCTCTGCATCTATCCGCTTGTCGTCAAAATCTCATCCCCTACGGAGATGCCGCTTCGCCATATTGTCCCCTGCGGAAGCTCGATAAGCGTGTCTGAGCGCGTTTTTGGCGCAAGATACGCCGTAAACGGCTTGACTTCCCGGTGCAAATCGACAACCTTGCTGTCCCGCAGATAGACGACATCTATCGGAAAGAACACGAAGAACATATGTATTGCGGCAGAATTCTTTAACACCTTTTTGAAATCAAACACAAGAGCGTAATTTACGTCCCTTCTGTTGCGGAACATCAGGCCGCGGAATTTCTCGAACGGGGTGTTTGCAAAAACTACCTTATCTGAAATCATGTGATTTTTTGTCATGTTCAAAAGCAGAACGCCTTTTTGCGGTGTTATGCTTTCTTTGCCGGAATCAGCCAGATGCGCGCTGTGGCTTTTTTCAGAATGCGGCTTATCCGGAAAGCTCTTTTTCACAGCCTGGACAAATTTATAGTGTATGTCATGGTGTTTTTGGATTATCGAGTTCCCGAGATTTTTGATTGCCTCATGCATGCGGATTGCATGGCTTTTTGCAGCCGTATGTGCGGGGTGCTTTGATGAAGTTTCTTTTGAATGCTTAATCATGGTTTTTTTAATCCTTTTGAAAGCATGAGTTCCATGGATATTAATCTTCGGTTTCGCGCGCGGCCTTATTGCTTTGCTTGCGCGGGTTTTAACGGAATGCTTTATGCGCGATTTAACCGGCTTATTTATTCGCGCTTTTATCTGCCTGTTTTTCTGAGAACGCAGCTTTGGCTGAGCCTTTTTTTTACGGATTATTTTTTTCGTTTTACCACCAGACAAATTATTCGTAAGAAATAACCTATTATTGTACTAGCGAGTATATTAGCTTTCCGAGCTTTTCAGCGTCGTGAACTATCGAGCCCTTGTTGGTGATAACGTTTTTGCCGATGAATTTTCTATTGTCAAGCCCTGCATCTATTTTCACGGGCTCTATAACAAGCGGGTCGGTTTTTTTGTTTTCCTCTATTCGCGCTTTTGAGGGAATTTCAGAATTATAAATGACCGCATCAAGCGCACATCCGATGTATTTTTCGGTTTCTTTTGCAAAGTCCGCAACCGAAAAGCCGTTTGTCTCGCCATTCTTTGTCATCAGGTTGCATACAAGAATTTTTTTAGCCTTTGATTTTTTGAATGCCTCGCGCATCCCTTCTGCAAGAAAACAGGGGATTGATGAAGAATACAAATCGCCGGGACCGATTACAATTACGTCCGCATCCTTTATTGCTGCAACAGCAGGAGGATATGCCTTTGCTTTCGGCTTGATGAAAACCCGCTTTATTTTAACCGATGGATCGTGCTTTTTTGGAATATCTATTTCACTTTCTCCTTCGATTATTGCGCCGTTCAGAAGCTCTGCGCAAAGCTGCGTATGCTCGATTGTTGCGGGAAGCGCGCGGCCTTTTACCTCCATGAATTCGTGGGCAACATCAAGAACTTTTTCATAATCCTTGAGGCTCACCTCAAGCCCTGCAAGAAACACGTTTGCGAAATTATGCCCTTTGCGCCCGCAGGCAAAAACATCATTCCCGAACCTGAAGGTCCAGAGCTTTTTCTTCCATTCAGGAGCATTTGAAAGCGCGAGGATATGCCGCCTTATGTCGCCGGGAGGAAGTATGCCAAAATCCTGCCTCAATTGCCCTGTCGAGCCTCCATTGTCTGTCATCGAAGTTATTGAAGAAATACCAACAGGGTATTTTTTGAGCGGCTCAAGGACTGCCTTTGTCATTGCGTTCCCGCCGCCGAAGCAAACTATTTTTTTTGCCATAGAATCAATTCATTTTTCAATATTATATCCTTTAATCCAGCGCTACATTCAATTCAGACAGCGATTTTATCTCGATATCTGCCGCGCATTCGTGGCTTTTGCTGTCTTCTCCTGCAATATGCACTGCAAAAACCCCGAGCTTTTTTGCAGGAATTATGTCGCGTATCATTGAATCTCCCACAACTGCAGCTTCACCGGGCGCTATTTTAAGCTTAGCAAGCGCGATTTGGATGTATTTTTCGTTTGGTTTCATGGCTCCCGCTGTCTCGCAGGATATGATGAATTTGAAGTATTTCTTCCAGTTGCCGAAAACACAATCAAGCTTCATTTTCAGGTATTTTTCATACTCATCGCTTGCGATAACAAGGGTGTATTTTTTGCGAAGTTCCGCGAGTATGGCTGCTGTAGCTGCACCGAATTCAAGGTCCTCGACAACACAATTCCAGAAAATATCAAGCGCGTCTCTTGTGATTTTTTTTCTTTTTCTCGCTCCAGCCACGCCGAAATGAGTCAGCACAGACCCGACACTGTATTCGCGGCTTCGCTTTTCCAGATTTTGCGCATCAGTAGACTGGAGAACGTTTTTGACCTGCGCGCGCCATTCATTCTCAAGCTGCTTGCGGTCAAGCCTTGTCTCTTTCGCAAGGTAATCGAACATGACTGAGTAGGCGCGCTCATTCACGACTTTGTAAAGCGTATTGTCCGCGTCGAAAATTATTGCTTTTAACATCAACTCACCGTTTCTCCAAATATCCCAATATTTTAAAAAAATCATCTTCATCTATTTCTATTATTGATTTTTGCAGAACGCAGCCCCAATTTTTGTCATTCGTCTTTTTGAATAGATTTAAATTTTTTCGAATAAATTCATCCAATTTTTTATGTTCGTGAGGATCGAACACACGTTCAAGTTTCACTCTATGCTTATATGTACCACCCTCCCAAATTTTTGTATCGTCTTCAAATATTTCAGAAGCAATTCGACACACCATTCCGAACTCTTTTTCCTTCATTATGTAAAAAACTATATAGTCTCCTAAAGATGTTTTTTCAATTTGTTTTTTATTATTTGGCTCTACACCGAATAAATTATCCGTAACACAAATATTGTAGTTTCTGATGGACGCTACGCACAAAAAATAACGGTGTCCCCGAACTATATTCTTTGCCTCACTCGGAGCGATCTGTTTTCCATTTTCAAACCAACCAGGTGATTCATGCAATGGTTTTTTCGGCCTTAGTAAATTGCCTTTTTCATCAAATAGAACTTCATTCACAATCAGCACCCTCGTTTCTTTTTCACAACACCTTTGAACTCTGAATAATATGTGGTGCCGGATTCGATATTTTCATTCACAACTGTCCCGGGGCCGATTTGGCAGTTCGCGCCGATGAGTTTTCCCGGCATTGTTTTTACCCCGATTCCGATTTTTGATTCGCGCCCGATAATTGCACCAAGCGACTTCAATCCTGTCGGCGTTTTTTCTCCTTTAACTATTACAGAAATTTCGCCCCTGTCAATGCGCGCGTTGGACGTAATGAACCCTGCTCCGATTCTGCAATCCTCTGCAATGATTGAGTCGCCGATATATCCTGAATGAATGTGAGTTCCGTCACCGATTATGGAGCGCGCGATTTCTGTATTCGCGCCGATTTTTGCATTGTCTCCGATGTCAACATAGCTTCTCAGCAATGCGTTATTTCCGATCACGCAGTTCCCGCCGATAAAGCACGGGCCTTTTATCACTGCGTTTTCCATGACTTTTGTGCCTGCGCCGATAAAGACCGGGCCTTCGATTTTTGCGGTCCCATCAACAGATGCTGTTTTTGAAATGACGGATTTCTGATTTTTGAATAATGAATCCATTGCGTATTTTTCTATTGCGAACACATCCCACGGGTACTTTAGTGTCGGCTGGAAGTCTTCGGTAATTATCAGCTCTGCAGGATTTGACTTCAGCTCTTTTTCAAGCGCGGATTCGAATGAATAATGCGCTGCGGCTTCGGATTCGAGGCGCGCCATAAACTGCTTTGGCAAAAAATAAACCCCTACTGCGCGGATGTCTGAGGGCGCATCATGCTTTTTCGGCTTTTCCACAATCCCGCATGCCTTTTTGCCGGACATTCTGAAAATTCCGTAGATTTGCGGGCTTTCAGTCTTTTTTCCTACAAGCACGATTTCTGCTTTTAATTTTTTATGGATTTCCAGGATTTTTTTGATGATATCGCCGGCGTTTATATGATACGGGCTAATGACCAGAAAATTTCCCGATAGATGCTCGCGTGCACGCAAAATCGCATCGCTCATGCCTTTTGGCGCCGGCTGGGAAACGAATTTCAATGAAACGCCCGGCGGGGCGCTCAGGACTTTTTCAATATGTGATAAAGGATTCTGTATAACGATTATGTCTTTTACTCCTGCCGAAGCGATGCTTTCAATCGTGCGCAAAAGCAGGGATTTGCCTAAAACGCTGACAAGCGACTTATGCTTTCCTTCGCTTAGAGGCCAGAAACGCGACGATTCCCCTGCCGCAAGAATTATTGCCTGCATTTTTCATCACCAATAAGCATATATATATTGTATTTAGATATAAATAACCTACTAAAAACCTATTTAAAAACCTATGAACTACATAAAGTTTACATCATGTCATGAAAATCGTTGTGCATACCCCTCCCTCGCGGTCGGGGCTTGACTGCGATTTTTTGGCGAAGCCGAAAAAGCTTGGAAACCGCAGTTTCCATGATTTTCAAGCCTTCGAAATTTTCGCTCCGTGACGAATCACGGAGCTTCAAATATTCAAAGTGATTAAAATGGCTATTATTAGTGAATACCATAAGCAAACACAATCCGTACCCGACCACGTGGGCATAATAATGGACGGAAACCGCCGGTTTGCGCAAAGGCTTATGCTGCAGCCCTGGAAAGGCCATGAATGGGGCGCGAAAAAGGTAGAAGATGTTCTTGAATGGTCGCGCGAGCTCGGAATAAAGACAATGACGCTTTACTGCCTTTCGTATGAGAACTTAAAAAGCAGGCCAAAAAACGAGATAGATATGCTTCTTGGGATTTTTGAGCGCGAATTTGGAAAGAAAGAGACTCTTGAAAAGCTCCAGAAAAACAACGCACGGGCGTTTGTAATCGGAAAAACCGAGCTGCTTCCAAAAAAGCTTCAGGCCATATTGCATAACCTTGAAGAAAAAACAAAGAACAATACAAAACATATTGTTAATTTTGCGATAGTTTACGGCGGCCGCGAGGAAATACTTGACGCTGCGCGAAAGATAGCGCTTGATGCTAAAAACGGGAAAATAGACCCGAAGAAAATTGATGAGAAAATATTCGGAAGCTTTCTTCTTACGCCGGAATGCAAGGACCCCGACCTCATAATAAGGACCGGCGGAGAAAAAAGAATTTCGGGATTTCTATTGTGGCAGTCTGCTTATTCAGAGCTTTTTTTCACAGACAAGATGTGGCCGGATTTCGGAAAAGACGACTTAATGGCGGCACTTGAAGATTACAATGGCAGAAAAAGGCGCTTTGGCAAATAAGCTATTTTGTGACACCCTCGCTCCTGCAAGTCTGGAAGGTATCACTAAACCGCGTAAGGGTGATGGGCAAAAGTCGCCCGTAGGACTTCTTCCTCGTTGCAGGAGCTGGTGATTGGTTCAATATTAACATATCTCTATTCCAGAACGCCGCATATAAACATTGTGTTGTCATTTGAAAGTTTCATCGACACAAAACGTATGCCACCCGCCTGCAAGAAAAGACGATGCGGGAATTACAAAACCGATGCCACTGCGCGAACCAGGTAAACGCCGAAAAGATTGAAAAGAATCAGCCCTAAGGTCGTCATAGCAACAATGCCATATATCGGTTTCCATGAATTCGGCCAGAATCCTTTTACTATTTCTTCAAAAATAAGCCCGCCGTCAAGAGGCTTGAGCGGAAGCAGGTTGAAAAGGCCTATCCCGATATTAAGCAGGAAAAGCCATTTGAAAAGCGATATGAAATAAAGCAATACTGACGCAAGCCCGCCGCTTGCAAATCCGGTATATTTTTCTTTTGCAGCAATGGCATTTTCAAGGTTTGTGATACCCATAAAGGCGCGCGTCGAATTCTTCGGATCTGCAACTGTCTTTAGCGAATATGCATGCCCGTCAACTAATATGGAGATTTCGCTGCCTTTGGAAACATTATCCATAACAGCCGCAAGCTCATTTGTGTTGTATGTTTTTACGCCGTTTATTTCCGTTATTGTGCCGTTGTGCGGAAGGGATGATTCTGCGGGGCTTCCGGAAACAACCGAATCATAGCGCACGCCGTTAGTCTCATACATGGCGCTTACCGCAAATACGGTTCCGGTAAGCAATAGCATGGAAATTATCGCGGCAAGTATGTTGCTGAAAGACCCTGCCGAAAAAATCCTGGATTTTTTTATGGACTCGGTTTTTTTGAGCTGCTTTTCATCAGGCTCTGCGAATCCGAGAGGAATCACAGCCATGAAGCCATAGCCTAAAGAATTGACTTTTATCCCTTCTGCGCGAGAAACAAACGCGTGCGAGAATTCATGCACTATCAGAAGAACGAAAATCGAAATGAGCCAGAAGTCAATGGGAACGTAAAAAACCGGCGCGCTTGTTGTCTGAATTGGCAGGACAAACTGCATAGATGATGCCGCGCTTGGCGCAAGGAAAATATTTATCACGCCTTCAACGAGCTGGACTGCGACAAAGCCGGATGCCCCGAAAAGAGCTCCTGAAAGAGCGTAAACCGTCTTGAAATTCAGGAGATAAACGATTATTAAAAGAACTGCGAGAACTGTGAGCGTTTTTGAAAGAGGATTTTTCTTTTTTTCTGTCTTGTTGACATAACCTGCTCCAAGAGCCCCGAATGCCATGATGATTCCAAGAGTGCCGAATGTTTTAAGGGCATTTGTGTGCTTTTTTGCGAAATTGTCAATGAACCTGAGGCCGCGCTCAGTCCTTCTTAAGAACATGATTCCGTCGCGCTTGAAATTTTTCCTGTCGAAAATCCAGACTATGCCGATGATTGTAAGAAGCACTATCAGCGAAATCCAATTAGTCGGGATGCCCGAAAATATTGAAAGCATGCATTTACTTGGAGACGGATGCTTTATATCTTTGCCGATTTTATTCGCCGCTCCAACGGCGGCCTATAAAAATACTTGCGCACATATTAGTAGCATGAAGAATGCGCGCATTATTTCATTGCTGTTAATTGCAATCGTTCTTGTGAGCGGATGCACCCAATCCAACGAGCCCGCCAAGAACAACACCCCGGCACAAGTGCCTGAGACGACAAAAGTCCAGACCCAGGCAACGATACCTGCAGAGGAAAAAGTCGTGTATTTCGCAAGCGCGCCTGAAAGCGCAATTATCGGGGATTTTGCCAATATCACATGGGCTGTCGGCGGCGGAAATGAAAATACCGCGCATACGGCAATCCATTATGATTACAAATCGCACCCGGGAAAATTCGGAACTAATGTAACTGTAAAAGCAAGCGGATATGAAAAGCTTACTCCCGATTATGCAAACGGCTCGTACAATGTGCCCAGGACATTCAACTCAAAAATACAGCTCATACAGACAGGTGTGCTGTATTACCGGGCTCACACACTTATCGGAGACAAGAATTACTGGACTGAGGAAAGAAACATCACAATATCTCCAAAAACCGCGGAAGTGACAACCGATTGGCGGCTCATTGGCGCGGATGGTTCGGGATTCTATTCAAACAACAGGACAATTTCTGCAATATCCGTGTCCTTCGGCCATATTATTGACATCACGTTCAATGCGCGCGCAAACATGTCCGGCGGCCTGAATTTCAAGGGATGCGGCCAGTCTGCTGAAGGCGTATGGGCCGGAAATTCTGCAGAAATCAGGTTCAATGCAAACAGCACATGCAACATAAGCTCGTACGATGCTGTCACAAACGTACAAAAGGCAAGCCTGCAGGTCATGGTCGGAAAGCCGTATTCGGTTTCTTCGAAAAGCGGCTGATATCGCTTTAAATATTTGAATTCTTAATTGAATGTATGACAGTAAAGCTATTTTACCAGAACCCATATCAAACCGAATTTGAGGCAAAGGTTGTCGAAGTTATCGGAAACGATGTCGTTCTTGACCAGACATGCTTTTTCCCCCAAGGCGGCGGGCAGGTTGGCGATACAGGCGAACTTAGCGGAGTTCGCGTAATAGATACGATAAAGAGCGAAGACAAAAAAAAGATATTTCATGTTCTTGAAAAGCCTGTTTTCAAAGCCGGGGATTCTGTAAAAGGAAAAATCGACTGGGAGCGAAGATACAAGACAATGAAGCTTCACTCGGTTTCTCATATCACGATGCATTTCATGAAAGAGGTTTTCGGCGACTGGTGCAATGCATTGCCTGCCGCGCTTGTGGATGACAAAAAGGACAGGTCGACTTATACGTTCAACGAGCCAGTAAATATGGAAAAATTAAAGCTTGTCGAGAAAAAAACAAACGAATTCATTGCGCGAAACCTTGAGATAAAAACATGGTCTGATGCAAAAAATCCGAATTACCGCTATTGGAAATGCGATACGATAGAACTTCCGTGCGGCGGTACTTCTGTGAAGGCTACAAAAGAAATCGGCAAAATTATTATTGAAAAAGGAAAAACGGCAGGAGCCGGAAAACAAAAGATTGAAACGATGCTTGCAGGAAATGTACCTGCTGAGGCAAAACAGCAGACTGCTAATGAAATGAAAAAAGTTGCAGAAACTGTCAAGGCAATCGCAGGTGACGACGATAAGAGCTTCAAGCACTGGGCGGATGCAATAGCGGAAAAGGTCGAGGAGCGCGTTAAAACCGACCCAATCCTGAATAAAGTTGTGAAAGAGAAAGGATTCTATCTGGTCTATGACGAGAAAACCCCGTCCGGAAAAATACATATCGGCGCGGGCAGGGGCTGGATAATACACGACGCTGTTGCAAAGGCTTTGCGTGACAGGGGATTGAAAGCAAAATTCATTCTTTCGGCAGACGATATGGACCCGTTCGATGCGATGCCAAAATATCTCGATGCCAAAAAATACGAGAAATATATGGGCATCCCGTTCAGGAATGTTCCTTCGCCTGTTCCCGGATACAAAAACTATGCGGATTATTATTTTCGCGATGCAACTGACAAGTTCCCTGAATTTGGGATAGAGTGTGAGCTTGCAAGCACAGGGCAGGATTATATTGACGGAAAATTCAACGCGACAATAAAGATAGCGCTGGACAATGCGGAAAAAATACAGAATATTTATAAGAGATTCTCGCGCGAAGGCTCCATCGGCACGGAAAGAATACCGTTCAATCCGATATGCGAGAAATGCGGCAAAATTGCCACAACTTATGTTACTGAATGGAATTCCGAAAAAGGCACTATGAAATACAAATGCATGGAGAACCTTGTCACATGGGCAACGGGTTGCGGCTACGAGGGCGAACGAAGCCCGTACAACGGTGGGGGAAAATTCCCGTGGAAAGTCGAGTGGGCCGCGAAATGGCCGACACAGGGCGTTGTTATGGAAACAGCAGGAAAGGATCACTTTTCAAAAGGAGGTTCAAGGTCTGTTGCGATTGCAATAGCTGATGAAGTCTTCAATTATCCGCCGCCTTATCCGTCGACAAGAACGGAAACAGGGGATGCATATGAATTCTTCACAATCGGCGGGCAGAAAATGAGTACGTCGAAGGGAAGAGGAATAAGCTTTTCTGAGATGACAAACTATGCGCCTGCAAATCTTCTGAGATATCTGCTGATAAAGACAAGGCCGCATGCAGTGATTGATTTCGATCCTGTGGGCACGAACAAATTGATACTTCTTTTCGAGGCGTATGACAAGACCGAAAGAATTTATTACGGCAAGGAGAAGGTCGAGAATGAAAGAGAGGCGGCGCAGGAAAAAAGAGTGTACGAGCTGTCGCATGTCGGGCCGGTAAGAAAAACAATGCCGCCGCAGATTCCGTTCACGCACGCCGCAATGCTTGTGCAGGTCCTTCCGGATATCGCATCTGTAGTTGATTCGCTCAAATCAACCGGCCATGTGCCCCAAAAGCCGTCAAAAGAGGACGAGAAATACGTGCTTGAGCGGCTGTCATTTGTCAAGAAGTGGGTTACGGAATTCGCGCCGGATGAATACAAGGTTGTTGTGCATGAAAATGTTCCTGACGAAATCAAGAAGAAGTTTTCGGCAGAGCAAATCTCAGCATTGAAAATGCTTGCAGCTTCTTTGGAAAATAAAAAAACAGAAACCGAACTGGGAGAAGAATTCAAGAAAATAATTGCGGATGCAAAGATAACGCCTCAGGATTTCTACAAGGCGTGCTATTTAGCAATTATTGGAAAAGAAAGAGGACCCAAGCTTGCGGGTTTCATTGTTGCTGTGGGTGCGGACAGAGTAAAAAATGTGCTGAAAACGGTTTAATTGTTCTATCGGCAATGCCTAAGGCGTGATTATATAAGCCCATCGGCGCACTACTATCGAATGGACAGTAAAAGCGTCATGCTGCTAATCAAAGAGGGCGAAGGGCTGACAGCAGAGTTCAAAGAAAAATATTCGCCGAAAATCGATGAAGATATTGTCGCTTTTGCAAATACAAAAGGAGGCGTAATTCTACTTGGCGTTTGTGACAACGGAACTGTAACCGGAGAACAACTTACTAATGAACTCAAAGGAAGGCTCAATAGCATTGCCAGAAACTGCAAGCCCAGCATTCCGATAAATATAACGCGGGTGGATTGCGTAGTGGCTGTCGAAGTGCCAGAAGGAGTAGAAAAGCCGTATTATTGCAGTTCCGGCTATTTCAGGCGGCTGGAGGGCTGCACCCAGAAAATGAATCACGAAGAAATACGGATAATGTTCACCGATAACGATATTATGCCGTTTGAAGAAAAAACGGTCAAAGAGTTTTCTTACAACGATGTTTCCGGCGAGAAAATAGGCGCATTTACAAAAGAGGCGAAAATTAATTTTGAACCTCTCTCGGCGATCGACTTTTTGAAGAGCTTAAATGTTGCGAAGAAAGAACAGATAAAAAATGCAGGCATTCTCTTTTTTGCAAAAGATGTACAGAAATACATTCCTCAGGCACAGATGAGTCTTCTTGCGTTCAAAGGAACAAAAAAACTTCTTATTTTCGACCGTCTCGATGTGCGGGACGACCTGCTTTCGCAATTCAACACTGCGATTTTTTTCCTTAAAAAACACCTCAATGTGAGGAGCGAAATTAAAGGCGTTAACAGGGAAGATATTTATGAAATACCGCTTGAAGCCTTGCGAGAGGCAGTTGTCAATGCGATAATGCACCGGGATTACAGCATTAAGGGAACCAGCCTGATGATCGAAATTTTTGACGACCGAATTGAAATTACCAATCCGGGCGGCCTTCCTAAAGGGCTTACACAAGGATTATTTGGCAAAGTTTCTGTCCGAAGAAATGAATTGATAGCGGATTTATTTTACCGGCTCGATAAGGTTGAACGAGTGGGAATGGGCATACAGCAAATGAAAGAAGCGATGGTCAAAGCAGGCCTGAAGGAGCCTGTGTTTGAGACAGACGAGTTTTTCAGGGCGGTATTTTTCAGGCCAAAGAAAGAGGAGCTATTTGATACCGGGGAGAAAACTTCCCAGAAAACTTCCCAGAAAACTTCCCAGAAAATACTTGCCATGATGCGGGAGAACAAAGAAATCAGCAGCCTCCAGATTTCTGAGTCGCTCGGAATCAGCGAGCGCGCCGTGAAGTACCACATCGAGGCACTAAAGAAAAAAGGCCTCCTCAAGCGCATCGGCCCTGACAAAGGCGGACGATGGGAAGTTAATGAATCGCACGGATAAAGAAAATTGCCTAAAATTCGTGCAATCGGTCGCGAACGGCAATTTTCTATCTTTTTTAGGCGAAGCCTAAAAAGCTTATCGAGCTATGCTCGATTTGATTTCAGCTTGAATATTATCCACGGGAGGTCTTAGACCCAAGCTGAAAATGAACTCATTTCTTATTTGCATTCTTCATATTTACGGCCGTATTTCACTCCCCATGATGCCCAGGAGGCTGCAAGTATTGCCATGCCAACAAGAAATGACAGGAGAACAACTGCTAGGTTCTGATATGTGTTGAAATTTCCTGCATAGAACAGAAGCCAGGATATCAAAAATATTGCCCATCCGAAAACCACAAGAATCGAAAGGCCTACTCTCCATCCAAAGCCGGGTGTTTCCTCGGGTCTTGGCACTTTCTTCTGCGGGGCTTTTGCTCTGGGACTCATATAAAAGTATGCCTTGCTGCGCGCTTTTAAAGATGTTTGCAAAACGCGCGGAATGTACGGCGGGTGACGAGAAGTTAAGGCTTTGAGGGCGCGCATTGCCGATATTGCCGAAAAATGTTGTATGACTTATGTGTGACCTCCTCCCCGCACTAAAGTGCGGGGCTTCCGGCTGATTACTATCAAGCCCCGAAGCCCGCAAGCGTCGTCTGATTTTCGTTGTGTTGCTGGATATAATTTACAACCGTATCCAAATT
>Ga0172368_10000666_pt1 | contig 48939 bp, 50 predicted proteins | sample Lak11m_FD_114540 | JGI IMG/M metagenome (GOLD analysis project Ga0172368, IMG submission 114540) | Freshwater microbial communities from Kabuno Bay, South-Kivu, Congo - kab_022012_11m | ecosystem: Environmental > Aquatic > Freshwater > Lake | place: Democratic Republic of the Congo: South-Kivu... | reverse complement strand
TAACTCATCCCCTTTTCCGCCAGAGGCGGATCCGTCTTCGGCGGAAAGCCCGGAATCACCAGAATCGACAATAAAGTCGAACTTCAGGGGATTGTCAGGATAAATTCTCATGCCACGCAATATAACAGGCGTAAAAACTGGACTCAAAGGAACAAGGTTCTTTTGTAAAAGAGCTTGGGCAAAAGCAGGGTTTGGAGCTATGCTCATCAGCCCAAAAGATGCTAAAAGGCATAAAACAACTAGCTTGTAAATAAAAAAATTCTTATATTTCTTTATACAATAATTCATGTCCCCTACCCTTTGTTCGCAACATATAAAGTATAAAATATATATATAGGCAAACAAGGGGATAAAGCGATTTTTGGGAAAGCGTTTTCCTTGAGCCGCCATAATCGACTGGCGGCTCAAGGACTCCGAGCATTGGCGAGGAGCCCTGAAATAATCTTTATCGACTGGCGGCTCAAGGACTCCGAGCATTGGCGAGGAGCTCACGAGAGCTTAAGGATAAAAGGCTTCTTATTTTACTTCTGGACTTCCTTGCGAAGATGGTTCCTGGGTCGTACGCGGTTTTTCTTTGACGCGAAATAATAATTTCCATGGATTACGTTTTAAATCATCGCTAAATTCTTCAAAGTTTTGCGATGTGGTTTCAAAATTCTTAATCGTCCGCGCAAGGCTGTCTTTGTTACCCTCCACAACATCATTGGTATTGGCAAGGACTTTATCAAAATTGGCAATAGCCTTTTTTAGCGTCTCTTTATTTTCATCCACAACCTTGTTGAGGTTTGAGATCAGAGTCGATAAATCAACATACGGTTCCCCTGATAGCGTACTGCCTGGCTCAATAAATTTCTCATTCTCCGACGAGGTAATCTGAATATATTTCTCCCCCATCAATCCCATCATTTGGATAGAAAAAGTTGATCCTTCCCTGATTTTCGCTTGCTCTTCTAGCCAAAGTTTCAAAGAAATGAGCGTTTTGCTGCCCTCATAAAAAGGCTTCACCTCGTCGACCTTGCCAACTTCGAGGCCGTTTAACATCACAGGCGCTTTTCTTCCCAAGCCAGCTGTTTCTTTAAAAATAACATGGACTGAATAGCCTTTCTTTTTGATATCAAGCTTTCCTGTGCTATAGGTCATGTAAAAAAGCCCTAAAAGGCACGCAATCACAAAAAGCCCAACCTTGAATTCACTTGTCCATTCCTTGCTATTCATGGATTTTCCTCTCTTATTTTAAAAGTGTCTTTATTTTCCCAAAGGTTCTTGTTCTTTAAATAAGTCCATCGGCCCGATAGGATTACCCGTAACAAATTGCTGCACAAAAGGATTTTGCGAGGCTTGGATCTCTTGAGGCGTTCCCACCTCAATAAGCCGTCCTTGATGAATCATGGCAATACGATCTCCAATTTTAAATGCGCTTCGCAAATCGTGAGTCACCACCACTGATGTGATCATCAATTTCACGCTCAGATCTTTAATCAATTTATCCGTAACCCCTCCTACCACGGGGTCTAATCCAGAGGTCGGCTCGTCATAAAAAACAATATCCGGATCTAGGGCGATGGCGCGCGCCAAGCCAACACGCTTACGCATACCGCCGGAAATCTCCGATGGATAATAGTCTTCAAAGCCGCGCAATCCCACCAAAGACAGTTTCATCTTAATAATTATATCAATGATTTCATCAGCAAGCTTTGTATGTTCACGAAGGGGAAGGGCAATGTTTTCTTCAACGGTCAAAGAATCCAAAAGCGCAGAATATTGAAACGACATGCCAAAACTTTTTCGAACATCGTCAAGCGTTTGTTCAGAAAGCTGAGCAATGTCTTGACCCTTGATGAGAATGCTCCCCTGGTCTGGACGTATCGCCCCAGTCATATGACGCAAGAGCGTACTTTTTCCAGATCCTGAACAACCCATAATGACAAATGTTTCTCCGCACGTAATGTCTAGCGAAATATCGTCAATGACTTTATGACCTTGAAAAGATTTCGAAACATTGCGAAGCGAAACGATGGTTTGATGATTACATTCTTTTAGGCTCATCATATTACCGGTCGAAAAAATAAAAAATAGACGTTACAATACAATCCGCGACGATGATAAGAATAAAACTGATCACAACGCTGCGCGTGGTGGCGCGGCCAACGCCTTCAGCCCCACCCTTGGCATTAAGCCCTTCATAACAAGACACCAGGGCAATGATGACACCAAAGACGATCGCCTTTAAAAGCCCTGTATAAATATCTTTGAGCTCAAGATAATTAAAAGTCACTTGCATATATAAATCCGAGCTAATATCCAGGCTTCCTGTCCCGACGAGGAAGCCGCCAAAAATACCCGATAGGTCTCCTAAAATAGTCAACGCGGGCACCATGACCAAAAGCGCAAAAAACCTTGGCACAACCAAAAAACGGACAGGATGAATCGCCATGGTTTCCAGAGCTTCGATTTGTTCGGTCACTTTCATGGTTCCCAGTTCAGCTGCAATGGATGATCCTGCCCGGCCCGCCACAACAAGCGCGGTCAAGACAGGGCTGAGTTCCCGGCACAAAGAAATCGACACAAGCGAAGAAATATAAAGTTCTGCGCCCATCTTTTGCAAGAGATACGCGCTTTGCATCCCTAACACAATCCCGGTAAATAAATCCACAAAAAATACAATGACAATCGAATTCAGACCAACGAAAACCATCTGCTGGAAGATATTTTGCCGACGGCTTGCCTTGCCTAAGAATGGACCAACAAAAAACCAATAAAGGGTATGGAAAAAAAGAAGAAGAACGCCTTGAATCCATCGAAGGTGTTCAATCAAAATGCCCCCTAAATAGCTAATCGCGCGTATCATATTAAAAAGCCTTTATTGCATTTTCCCGCGTATCATAAAGTTCAAAAAACTGATCCAATTTGACCGTAATAAACATTCTCGTAATGTGGGTATCTAAATTGCTTATTTTAAAATGACCATTAATTTTTTGAAGCCGGTGCAGCATTTCGATAAGCGTCGCAAGCCCTGCGGTATCGATAAAAGTCACGGCAGAAAAATCAACAACAACCTTTTTTTCATGATTCTTAATAATCCCGTCAAAGGCTTTGCGAAGCTCGGGCGAAGTATGGATGTCAATCTCTCCTTCAGGAATGCACAAAAGAACTTCCTCTTGTTTTTCAATTCTAATCTGCATCGCTAGCACCTCGAGGGGTTAAAAACTTTGTCATCGTCATGCCGCGTCCTTGGTCAAAAAAAACAACCCTGTCCATATTATTTCTAATCAGAAATAATCCACGGCCGTGGAGCTTATTAATATTTTCTTGCAAGGTGGGATTTCCCAACTTTCGAAAATCAAAACCCTCTCCTTGATTAACAACATTGATCTCAAGTGAATCCGCTTTAACCCGCAGAGAAACCTCCACGGGCAATTCCGGAGCCGAGTGATTCCCATGGACAACAGCGTTTGCCAAAGCTTCTTCAAGGCAAAGTTTTATTTTAAAAGTGTCTTCTGGCGGCAAGGCGAGTGTTTTAATCTGCTCCAGGAGTTGTGCGGCACAATCAGGAATAAAGCTTATTTTGGAAGATAATGTTTTTGAAATATTGATCATGAAATTCCCATGTTGCAAGTGAACAGCCATAAAGCTATTTCTATTATATCGATATTAAGAGAGAGATTCAAGAACCGATAAGAAAAAGGGGGCGGCACGCTTCGCGCCGCCCCCTTTTTATAAAATCCTTAAAATAAATTATTTCTTACCACTTTTTTTCACTGACTTCTTATGGACAGCCGTTTCCATCTTCTGCGGACAATCCCCCGTCCAACAATAAAGACAAAGTTTTTCTCGCGGCAAGCCGATCGCCTTTACCATATCCTCAAGCCCTTGAAAACGCAACGTCGTGACCTCAATATCGCGCGCGATCCACTCCACCATCTCTTTATACTTTTTTGTCGATGGATCCAAATATTCAGAAATATTTTCAATGTCTTTACCCTCAATCGCTTTAATCGCTTTGCGGGCCGCAAGCTCATGAATGCTGCGAGTGGACAAACAAAATTTACATGGAAACATTAAAGGCGGACAAGCAGGCCGAACATGAATTTCTTTGGCGCCAGCATCCCAAAGTTTTTTCACTGTATAATTCTTTAATTGCGTTCCGCGTACGATAGAATCTTCACAAATAACAATTTTTTGCCCCTTAACAATGTCCTTCACGGCCACAAGTTTCATAGTAGCGACCAAATCTCGTGTTTCCTGGCTTGGCGGCGTATAGCTGCGTCCATATCCTGGCGTATATTTGACCAAAGGCCGCCGATAAGGCTTTTTCGACTCAATGGCATAACCAATGGCATGGGCAATCCCAGAATCAGGAACACCGCAGACAAGGTCAACATCGATATCTTTATCTTTTTTCGCCATGGCCTTGCCGCATCGCTCGCGGACAACTTCTACATTCAATCCTTCATAGCTTGATGCAGGAAATCCAGTATAAATCCACAAGAAGGAACAAATTTGTTTTTTCGATAAACCCGCTTTTCTTGAAACTAAACCCTTGGGCGTCATTAAAACAATTTCACCGGGTTCAAGGCTTTTCTTAACCTCAAAACCAAGGTTTGAAAGCGACGTGCTTTCACTCGCGACAGCCCATTGATTTTCTTTTTCCCCGATCACAAGCGGCGTATACCCATGTCGATCTCTCACCGCATAAACACCTTCCCGGGTTAGCAGTAAAAAGGAGCATGACCCTTCAATCACATCAAACATCTTTTCGATCCCGTCAATAAAATTATCCCCCAAGCTGATGAGCTTTCCGATCAGCTCAGGGACATTAACTCCTCCGGGGCTCACCTCGCAGAAAGAAACATCTTTTTTAAAGCAAAACTCTTTAAGCGTGTCTTTGTTCTCGATCAACCCCGCGGTGACAATACAAAAAGGACCAAGTTTTGAATTTAAATAAATTGGCTGTTCATCAGAATCGCTAATCACGCCAATCCCCGATGGCCCTTCCATCTTGCGAATATCTTCAAAAAATTTGGACTTAAACTGACTTTGCGCAATACTATGAATTTGTCGCTTGAAGTCTTTGCCCAAAACAGCCACGCCGCCGTATTCTGTCCCTAAATGCGAATGATAATCCACGCCATAAAACAACGTTTGAGAACAATTTTCGCCAATTTTTGATACAGCACCAAAAAGTCCACTCATGTGTTTCTCCTGTTAAAAAATATCATCGTTGGAATAAAAAGATGGTCACGGGGTAACCGCATCAAGCAAGACAACAGCCTTATTATGACCTGCTTCAAAAAAACCTTTACCCGTTGATTGGATCACAACAGAATTCCCAATCTTATCGCGCAAAACGACTTTCCCCGGGACAAGGGAAGAAATAAACGGCGCATGGTCTGCCAAAACGCCAAAAAACCCAATCTCTCCTGGCGCCGTTAAGGATACAACGGACCCATCAAAAATTGTTTTTTCCGGCGTATAAACACCGACTTTAAAATCTTTTTCCATAAAAACACCTAATTTTTCTTAGTAATCTGCTCATTCTTTTCTATGGCTTCTTCGATCCCGCCAACCATAAAAAATGCTTGTTCATTCAAATGATCCAGCGATCCATCAAGGATCATTTTCACGCCCTTAATGGTGTCTTCAAGCTTCACATATTTTCCCTTCATCCCAATAAATTTCTCCGCCACAAAAAACGGTTGAGAAAAAAATCGCTGTATCTTTCGTGCCCGCGTGACAATCAATTTATCATCATCAGCTAACTCATCGACACCTAAAATCGAAATAATATCGCGTAAATCTTTATAACGCTGCAAAACCTTTTGCACGCCGAGGGCGGCTTGATAATGATCTTCTCCGAGCAAACGAACATCCATGATCCGCGATGATGAATCTAGCGGATCCACCGCAGGATAAATACCCAGCTCGGAAATCTGCCTCGATAGAACGATCTTTGCATCAAGGTGAGAAAAGATCGCTGCCGGCGCCGGATCTGTCAAGTCATCGGCCGGAACATACACCGCTTGAATCGATGTGATTGAACCGTTTCGAGTTGAGGCAATACGCTCTTCAAGCTGTGCAACTTCTGTCGCTAAATTGGGTTGATAACCTACAGCCGATGGCATACGGCCTAACAGCGTTGATACCTCAGACCCTGCTTGAATGTAGCGAAAAACATTGTCAATAAACAACAGAACATCCTTGTGCTCTTGGTCGCGAAAATATTCGGCCATGGTAAGCGCCGATAACCCAATACGAAGCCTGGCTCCCGGCGGTTCATTCATTTGTCCAAAAACAAGCGCCGTATTTTTCATAACACCCGACTCGGTGAGTTCAAGCCAAAGCTCATTTCCTTCACGGGTGCGCTCTCCAACACCGGCAAAAACAGAAACACCGCCATGCTCGGTCGCAATGGTACGAATCAGTTCCATAACAACAACTGTTTTCCCAACGCCCGCCCCGCCGAACAATCCAACCTTGCCACCCTTGGGGATCGGTGCTAGCAGATCAAGAACCTTGATCCCAGTTTCCAAAACAGTCGAAATTGGAAGCTGTTCTTCAAAATTAGGAGCACTTTTGTGAATAGAATCTCGCTGTTCTGGATGCGGCAGGGCAGCGCCAGTGTCGATGGTATGCCCAAGCAAATCAAAAATTCTACCCAACGTTTGCGGCCCAATCGGAACAGTGATCGGTGAGCCGGTGTCGCGCACCTTCATGCCCCGCACGAGCCCATCGGTTGACCCTAAGGCAACACAACGAACCGTATTATTGCCGATATTCTGTGCTACCTCGATCGTCAAATCAATGTGGCGCTCCGGGTCTTCGACCTTAATTGCATTTAACAACTGAGGGCCTTCATTATCTGGAAATTTAACATCAACACTTGGACCGATAACCTGTATAATTTCGCCAATAGCCATATGTTTATCCTTTGAGTGCCTCTGACGAGGAAATGATCTCCAACATATCCTGAGTGATATTTGCCTGTCTTACTTTATTTCTTAATAATATTAAACCGTCTAACAACTCTTCTCCATTACTTGTTGCCGATCTCATCGCCAAACTTCGCGTTGCATGTTCAGAAGTAAACGCCTGTAAAAACACAAGCCGCATCTTTGTGATCAAGTATTTTAATAATAACTGATCCGCCAATACCTTTTGGCCGGGTTCAAAGATATACTCGCCATCAGTTTTTTGACTCAAGTCGAGTGGTAAAAATTTTTCAATAACCGCATCCTGGGCAAAACCTGTCTTAAAATACGTATAAACCACATGCACTTCATCCGTTTGCTGCGACGAAAACAAGTTCATCAAGATCATGGTGATCTGGTCGCTGATCAGAGAATCGAAACGGCCATTGAGTCCGACGTATCGATTCAAGATCTCCATATTCTTATTTTTAAAATAATTAACCCCTTTTTTTCCAATGAGAATCAGCTTCACATTCCCTTGGCCATGTTCCTTGATAAACTGATCAGCTCGACGCAAAACATTGTGATTATATAAACCGCACAATCCATTATCAGAAGTCACAATACATAACACAATTTTTTCCTTGGCTGTTCGTGGCCTGAAAAAAACATTCTCCTCGTCTTGGTACGTGCTAATGGCATGTTGAAACATCGTTTCCAAAGCTGCTTGATAAGGCCGTAAAGCAAAAAGCGTTTTATCGATCTGATTCAATTTAGCAACGGAGACCATCTCCATGACATGGGTCACCTTTGTTGCACTTTGAACGCTGTGAATTCTATTTTTTATTTGTTTCAGCGGTTGCGGCATTAATTTGCGATTTCTTTGAACTGCGCCTTAAACTCTTCTAAAATATTTTCAAGCTGTACCTTAAGATCGTCCGTGAGCTCTTTTTTAGCTTCTAACTCCTCTTCAAAATGAAGATATCCTTTGCCAAGAAAAGCAAACAGCTCAGCCTCAAAACGCTTAACACATGTTATTTTAACACCGTCCAAATAACCATTTGTTCCTGCAAAAATAATGATGACCTGTTTGGCAACAGATAACGGCGCATATTGAATTTGTTTCAAGATTTCGATCATCCGTTCACCGCGCGAAAGCTGAGCTTGCGTGGCTTTATCAAGCTCTGTCCCAAATTGCGTAAAGGTGACAAGCTCGCGATACTGCGCCAAATCAATTCTTAGCTTGGATGCCACCTGGCGCATAGCCTTGGTCTGTGCCTTGCCTCCGACGCGTGACACCGATAGCCCGACATTCACAGCCGGCCGGACGCCTGCGTTAAAAAGATCATTCTCTAAATAAATCTGGCCATCGGTAATCGAAATGACGTTGGTTGGAATATAGCTCGTAATATCTCCGGCTTGCGTCTCAACGATCGGGATCGCGGTCAAAGACCCCGCGCCTAATTCATCATTTAATTTAGCGGCCCGCTCAAGGAGGCGCGCATGAAGATAAAAAATATCTCCCGGATAGGCCTCACGTCCCGGCGGACGTCGCAACAAAAGCGATAGCTGACGATACGCCTGGGCATGCTTGGATAAATCATCATAAATGATCAAAACATGCTTGCCTTTATACATCATCTCTTCGCCAATGGCTGTTGCGGCATACGGAGCTAAATACTGCAAAGATGCCGAAGCCAAACTTGAGGCAGAAACAATCGTTGTGTATTCCATCGCACCATATTTTTTCAGCGCATCACTCACGCCGACAATCGTTGATAATTTCTGGCCGATGGCGCAATAAATACAATAAACCCCTTTGCCTTTTTGATTAATGATCATGTCCAGGGCAATGGCGGTCTTGCCTGTTTGACGGTCCCCGATAATAAGTTCACGTTGCCCTCGGCCAATGGGAATCATAGAATCAATCGCTTTTAGCCCTGTTTCTAAAGGTTCTTTGACGGGTTGACGCTGAATGACATTCGGGGCATTAAATTCAACCGGTCGATATTTATCGGTGACAATGGGACCCTTGCCATCAATAGGGTTGCCCAAGGTGTCAACAACACGGCCAACCAATGCCTCCCCTACAGGGGTACGAACAATCTCACCGGTGCGCTTAACAATGTCACCTTCTTTGATCAAGCGATCCGGATTATCGGTTCCAAAAATCGCAACACTCACGCTATCTTCTTCAAGATTCAAAACGATACCGTAAACCTTCTCGGAAAACTGCACAATCTCGCCCATCATAACATCATCAAGACCATAAATTTTGGCAATGGCATCGCCCACCTGCGTAACGGTCCCAATGGATTCTTCCGTATATTGCGTCTTGTATTTTTCTAATTCTTTTTTAATAATCCCGGTAATTTCATCTGATCGTAATGTCATTTTAGTTCATCCTAGCTGCTATTAAGCGTTCTTTTAAATTGGCAAGCTGCCACTTAACCGAACCGTCAAAAATTTTATTTCCAACGACAACCTGTATTCCTCCCAAGAGACGACTATCCAGCTCAATAAAAAATTTAAGCTTCTTATTAAACTTTTTTTCAAATATATCTTTGATTTTTTGAATCAATTCTAAATCAAGCGGCAATGTTGTCTTAAGCAATGCTTCTTCGGCGCCTTCATGACAATAGTTCAGACGGATATATTCAGAAATATCCCAAAATAGGTCTATTCGTCGACGCTGAATCAGCAACTTCAAAAAATGCTTAACTTCAGGCGAAAAATCCTCAGCTAAAACTTGGTCAATGATATGACATTGCTCAATAAACGGAATCTCGGGATTTTCCAAACATTTTTTAAAATCGTTATTTTCACGCATAATATCACGAACACCTTTGATATCACTCGCGGCTTTATCGATGCCAACACCCTCTTTGGCATAATTCATAAACGCTTCGGCATATCGTGAGACAAGGACGCGATTCTTGATCATACCTTTGTATCTACCTTTTTTAAAAAGTCTTCGATCAGCTTTTTATCCTGATCTTCTGTCAGCTTTTCTTCGATCATGTTTTCTGTCGCCATAATGGTCAGGTCAACAAGTTCTTTGCGCAGTTCTTGACGGGCAGCCGCTAATTCATTTCCCATGCTCGTCTTGGCGTTTTCAATGATCTCCTGCGCATCTAATTGTGCATGGCTGCGAATCTTCTCTGCCTCTTGCCGCGCCTTTTCGACAGCTTGCTGGATTCTCTGTTTGCCTTCGGCCTCGGCAGAAAGCATCTTGGCAGCATACTCCGCCTTCATGTCGGCAACTTGCTGCTTGACCGCATCGATATTCTTAAACTCTGAAGCGATGCGCTCTTTGCGATTATCCAAAACCTTTAAAATCCTTTTCCACAAAAACATCCTGAGGAAAAAAAGGACAATAAAGAAATTAATCATCTGCACAATGAGTTCATTGGCATCTAATAATTTTAAAAGTTCCATATGTCTAAAGCCTCGTTAAAGCTTTCCTGAAAGCGTAAAACAAAATACGAGAACATAAATGACAACGGCCTCGATCAAAGCGCAACCTAAAACCATGTTGATCAAGATCTTCGTTGATGCCTCTGGCTGTCGTCCCATCGCTTCCATCGCCGCCGCGACGGCTTTACCTAGCGCGAGCGCTGTCCCTAAGGCCGCGATCCCCAATCCTAACGGTAATCCAAACCCCAATGCAACTCTTACATCCATGTTCTTCCTCCTTTTATTCTTCGTTGAAGATAAGCGCAAAATAAATAGTCGTCAAGAGACTAAACACAAGCGCTTGAATAACGGCCGTAAGCATGGTCGTTAACGTATTCCATAATAAAATAGGTAATCCTTTTATACCAAACCCTGTGAGCATGGCCAACAAAAGATCATCACCCCAAATGTTGCTGCGTAAACGAAGCGATAAGCTGACGGGCCGTAAAAATTCAGAAATCGTATGCAACGCAAAAAAGAAAATGGGCAGGATGATCGAAAAAGCGAGCATGCCGCGCGGCTTGCCGGCCAGATGATCCAGATAACCGAAAAATCCCATTGTTTTGATTCCCGTATATTGGCTATAGAAAAAAACGCACAAGGCCAGAGCGAGCGTCGTGGACCAGCTGGCGGTTGCGGATTCCATAAAGGGAAGATAACCAAACAAATTCATCAAAAGGATATAAATAAAGATCGTCCCGACAAAGGGGAGATATTTTCTTCCGTGTTCTCCGAGAATGCCACGCACAAAATCATCAGCCCCCTCGACAAAAAACTCAGCGACATTTTGTAAGCCGCTTGGAATAAGAGATGTTTTACGCGTTGCAAAAAAAGAAAAAATAGAAAGAATAATAACGATGCATAGCGACGAGAAAAGATTATGCCATTGACCCAAGAAAGATAAAACGGCATTGTCCTTATAGGCTTCCCCTAAGAGGACAAAGAGACGCGGTAACTCTGGAAGACTTGTTGCTTCTTGCATTAGCGTGCTTCTTTTTTTAATAAAAACTTGGCAATGCGTATGATCTCAAACAGGCTGGATAAAAATCCAAGGCCGATGCAAATGAACACCACATACGCAGGCAAAGAAAATTTCTTGACGATATAATCCCCGGCGAAATATCCAACCAAAGGCCCCGTCACAAGCGAAAGCAAAATAAAGGTGGCTGCGCCAAAGATCCGAACATGACTATAAAAAAATTGTTTATCCGTCATCAAGGGTTCAAGTCAATATCGATATGGTAAGCCTAAAAAATAATTTTGTCAATCGGTTCCCCTAATATCCAGGCTTAAATTCCTCAGCCAAAGACCACAAAAAAGGTTGGTTGGCTCAAAGTATCAAAAATTTAAACGCATCCTCGCTAATTTTCCTTAATAAAGCCTAAGGGGAGTTGGCACGCGACTCACTTCCTCTTGCAAGATCTTTTAAAAGCAAATGCGTCCGTATTTTTTCTGAAAACTGCGGGTCTTGACCTGCTTCTTGGGCCCGCACATCAATATTGGCTTGTTGGCGCAATTCAAAGAACGGCACGCTTCCCTCCAGAAACCCTGCGCTGTACAAGCGCTGATCAACGGTTCCTGTTAAAATCCTGCGTTTCCAGAACGGAAGTTTTACAATCTTTGCTTCAACGAGATGGTTCGCCAGTGTGTTGGTACAGCTCTGCGTCAGCGTGTTATAAAATTGCGGCTTTTTGTAAATGGCGTTGGTTGTCTCAATCATGCTGACAAACATTTTCCGAACATGATCAGGAGAAAGAGCTACGCGATAAAGATAGACGTCTTCTTTTTTATAATTGGTCCGCAAGCCCACTAAGTCCCTTTCGTCTGCCCAAATATAGATCAAGTTATACTGCTTAAAAAAACCTTGCAGCATATCATATGCTTTGCCAATCTCTGGACGAATTTCCACCGAAACATCAATGTATCTTCCGTCGGAAAATCCAAAGGCCAGGAATGTATGAGCGATGGCCTCCATGCCCCAGTAATTGACCAAAAGATCCAGCGTCTTAAGGTCGTTTAGATTATAGGTGCGCGTCTCGTAACGGACATCAAAATCTTCTTTGGTGCGGTACGTGCAATTACGCACATTATGAATCCTCACCAAATCACCCTTAAGCTCTGCAAAGGGCATGGTCAATTCCCGTGGATACTGGCCGTTTGCCTTAGGCTGGATGGTGCTAAACCATATCACGACAATAACGAATCCCAGCAAGCTTAACAAAAAAGCTCGCGCGTGCCTTTGGCTCAAACGAATAAAAAGGATTACCATCAATAAATAGAAAATCGCAACTGATACACGCAAGACAGCAGAGGAAGGAAAACTACAGTAATAAAGGGCCAGGGCGGCCCAACCATGCAACAGCAGCCCTGCAATAACACAAAAAATAAAGATAAGAATTTTTCGTAATGCCATTAAAAGGTTTGTCCTAAAAAGATGAATGCCCGCCCTGAATAACCCTCTGCCAATCCATAGCCAATGTAAAGAGGGCCAAAAACTGTATCAAGACCGATAAATGCGCTTCCACTATAAATTAAATCTTTTCCAAGATCACTTTTATCATCCCAGACATTGCCCGCCTCAAAAGACGCCCCAAGATAAACCTTATTGGCAAATCCTTTGGTGTCGACTAATTTATAATAATAAACAATTTCCCCAACCCCTACATTTTTCCCCCACAGCTGATCTTGCGCGAGCCCGGAAAGATTTAAAAAACCTCCAGCCGTAAAATCGTCATAAAAAGGCGTTTTATCATCTAAGCTGATCCCGCCTCGAGCGGCAGCAATGAGCGTATGCCGCTTATTAATTGTCGTTGCCTTTGCCAAATGAAAATCTACTTTTTGATACGATTGGTCTGCGCCCAGTCCATGTTCAGAAAAAAAGAGCTGAGATTCTGCTTTGATCCCGCGCGTAGGGAACCGATGGTCATCAAGCTGGTCAAAATTGATCTTGGCTACAACGCCCGCCTTCTGAATATTTTCAAAATCTGGCAATGACGTGCTGCCGATCTCCGGCTCAGCATTAATAACAGATCGGCGCAATCCTAGGCGAGCCTCCAGATAACTTTTTAAGTTCACGCCTAAATCAAAACCACCGCCAGCTTCCGATGTCTTGTATTGCGTGATCTTTTTATCGCCATCGTAAACATCTTTAAAATTTTTTACATATTGCAGTTGAGGATCGACGAAAAAATAATTTTCGGCGTCGAGCGGCTGATAAAAATCTGTGAAGACACCCGAGTTCTGGCCTACCTGCCCAACAACCTTCCACTCGCCTCCCAAGGCGTTCATCTGCGTATGGCGATAATCCGTTATCAGTGTATAATTGCTGCTTCCGCCGATATCGGTTTGCAGATTGACCCCAAACCGTAAATATTCCGGACCCCAAGATTTTTCCCGGGTATTAAAGACAAGTCCTTTTTTGCCATCTTTTTCTTCAATATTAAAACCAACGGTTTCAAAATCACCAATGGCATAGACATTAGTCAAATCACGTTCTAGCTGATTGAAATCAAGCGGCTTGCCAGGCTTGGTCTTGATCCGACCCTTGATCAGCTGTTCATTAACGATCTCTGGCTTGGCGACTTCTACAAAGTCGATCATGATCGGGTTTTGCTCCCGTACCCGTTGATGAGTTAAAAACACTTGAAATTCTTTTTGAGGAACTGAATAACGTTTCATCTGCTCAACGTAATTGAGGGCGGTCTTTTCTCCGCGCTTAGCGGCCTCTGGAGTTTTCGTAAAATCTCCCTGGCCGATCCCTTGAAGCTCCGGCTCGATCAAAATATCTTTATCCGTCAAAAGCTTAAGCGATTCATCGACATTCTTCTGCGCAAGAATATTAAACATCTGGCCAGTGATGTCAATGAGGTTCTTGAGCTCGCTTTCCTTCATAAGTTTGACACCGACATCAACCGCAATAATAATATCTACGCCCCATTCTTTCGCAATCTCGACTGGAACGTTCTTTACAACAAATCCATCGACTAAAAGTTTTTCTCCAATTTTAACCGGAGGAAACGCACCGGGAACAGACATGCTCGCACGGATAGCTTCCGCGAGATTTCCTTTATCAAAGACAACCATTTTACCGGTCACGACATCCGTTGCCACAGCCCGAAAGGGAATACGTAATTCATCAAAATTCGCTATATCCACGGTGTGGATCGTCAGCTTGCTGAGCATAAAATCAAGCTTTTGCCCAGCAATCATCCCGCGAGGAAACACAATCTTCCCGTTCTTGATTCCTAGCTCAAGATTAAACAATTTTTGAAAATCTTCTTTATTGCGAAATGGAAGAACATCTTCGGTGGGCCGATCAGAAAGCATCTCGTTCCAATCGATCTCTTTGAATAATTTTTCGATCTCTTCGGGTGAATACCCGGCTGCATAAAGCCCGCCAACGATAGACCCCATGCTAGTTCCCGCAATGAAATCGATGGGCACATGGTTGGCTTCTAAAACCTTGAGCACGCCAACATGGGCAGCGCCGCGGGCACCGCCACCGCCTAACACTAAACCGATTTTTGGTCTCTTGTTCTCTGAAGGTAAGGCTTCCTGAGCCCATAGCGATCGAGCGCTCAGAAAGAAACTGATCAATAAAATAAAAAGACGAACTCCTCTGGTGTGTCCCAACGGTCTAAAATTTTTCATTTAGCCTCTATTGCGTTAAATTTTCTAGCGAATGCTATAGCCCTTGCCTTCCATGCATGCGCCATAAGCTCTAACATATTTCTGGCTATCGGCCTGGACATTCTGTGCTTTCGCATTGGCCGCGTCGACAACGCCTTGACTCTTTTGTTCTAAGGACTGCGCGCGGGCTCGTGAAGCAGCGAGCGCCACTCCTTCGACGGCACCTTTGCCGGCGCCATCATCCATATTATTATTAATTCCACCAAGCGCTGCTCCCGTGGCGGCTGTTCTTAGCAAAGGCCGTCCAACGCGCGACGTGCTGGCTTGCTGCGCTTGCTGCTGACTTGTAGCGGCTTCTTGTTGCTGATATTGGAGCACAGCCGGATTAATGCCTGTTTGCTCTTGAGCCCATTGAGTGCAAAAACCCTCGTCTTGTTTTTGCTGGTCCGCCGTTTGTCCTTTCTGCGGAAAAGCATATGTATCAATCCCTGCGGCGTATACGGTCGTAGCCATGCAAAACCCAATTATTGCAAAAATAAAAAATATTCTTTTCATGCTCACTCCTTAAATTTAATGCTTAAATTATTCTTACTTTTTATTTACGCTCTCATCAACCCAATACTTTGTGCCATTAACCATGGCACTTAGAGCAAGGCCGTTTTCAGTTAATTGATAAACACGAACGCCCGGCGCCACAGCGATAGCCCCGCTTGTGGCTGCCCCTGCTTCTTCGTTCTTTGCTGCGGCATCTGCTCCGCCGCCAAAAGACCACCCGCTGTTTATAAAATCTTCCATGACCTTTCGATCATCAAAGACAAAAACAGCTCTAAAATCTTTAACGCCTAAACCCAAGCCAACCCCGGCCTGCATCATACGCATGAAGGTTTCCTTGCCTGTCTTATTGTCGTGCACAAGACCGCGCCCGCTGCCAGACCCAACAAAAAAGATCTTCATACTAAAATTCGTAAACACAGCATATCCATGGGCTCTATTAATAACATCCTTGGCCTCAGGTTTAATTTTATAAAGATCTTCCAGCGCTTCATCTCGACGAAAAGAAAGATAGGTACGCCATTCTTGAGGTGTTTTAGGTTTTAAGTTCACACCCTGAGCATTTACCGCAAAAGCAGGAGGGATTACAGACAACACGCTGACGAGCACCATCAAAAAAATTCGTTTCATTTTCTTCCTTCCAGTTTATTTTCCTTCTTTTTAAGCACTAAATAATTCCAAATACTACGCATATGGAGAGGATGATCCTCATCCGAAAAATTTTTCTTATGCTTTAATATCTTTCTATTTTACTTGCGCATCAACAGAAATAGCCAAGCGCTCGATGCGCTCAATATAGACCATATCCCCGACTTTAATCTCGTTAAAATTTGGGACATCCATGTCGTCATTTACCTCTACATCCATGGTTCCTTCAGGCCCTTGAAGGGTAAGGCTGCGTCCTTCATAATCAATCGCTTCAACCTTTGCCGCAATCTGAGTTACCTCTGTTATGATCCCTGCAGGTTTTTCTCCTAAAGGCGCACTGACAACGTCCTCGACGTCCTGGCGTCCAATCACCGAGGGCTCTTCGCTAACTGTAATCTTTACTTTTTCTGAAAAATCAATATTAACCTTATCCCCTTTATTAATCTGAGCAAAATTCTTCACCTCAGGCCCAGCAATAACTGATAACTCTTCACCATTTTCATTCTTAAGAATAATTTTACGCGTTGTATAATCAATATCTTGAACAATGGCTGATGAAAACATGCCCCCGACAACAACCCCGCCGAATTCTTTAGGCGCTTTCATTTCTTCCTGGCAATAACCTCGCGCCGCTACCAACATAAGGACTAAAATAATAAATAAAATTTTTTTCATCTAACTCCTCCTTTTGATTGTTAATAAAACATTGGACTGCCTTGCTGATAAATTTTCCTTTTGCCAACTATTGTTCCAGAATTTACAATGGATCTGCATTAATAGCGGCCTGAAGATTTTTCATCGGCTTCTGGCTTACTTTAAATAGTCCTTGCCGCGAACGATCAAGATCTGTAATCAAAACTAAAACTGCTGAAAAAGTTAAAATTAAAACCAAGTATGCAAAAGAACCCCGATGACCAAATAATCCCGCATGATACCCCATCCCTGCGATCGCTAAAATAGCAAGTCCGTAGAGGACAATCCAAATTGTTGATGGTATGCGTTGTTCTAAACCGATCTCAAGCCGCTTAAAATGTAGATTGATCATATCATTAAGCGATTGAACAAAGACCCAGGATGAACTTGCTCCTGAAACTTTCATTTCGCCAGAAATTGCCTCAGCCCAAAGCAAATCATGAATTTCTTCAGAACGAATAACCGCGGATTTAAGTTCTTGTGCGGATCGCACATTTGACCGAATATCCACATACTCACGCAAAAGTTTACGAACTTTTTCACGGCTCGTTTCAGAAGTCAACCCCGCCAAGGCATAGGTAGATCGGATTGCAGCCACTTCGGCAAGAACCGTCTGCCGCCTTTCAAAAAAATGAGATGCGGCCATCCCAAAAGTAAACGACAGCATAAATGCCAGTAAACCCAAAGTAGCTCCCACCATCGGGCCAACCGGAGAATCTTTTTCCTTTTGCGAACGTCGGTATCGGTACTTTCCAATAAAAAACCCTCCCTCAAAAGAAAAACAAAAAAGAAGAACCGTAGCCGCCAGCAGCCCCCAAAGGGGAGTAAACGAAAATAATTGACTAAAATTCATACATACTCCTTGTAGTTTTTTAACGCGAAAATTCGCTCTTCTCTCTTGTAATAAAAATCAAAAGAGTGCGAATGGATATTGCCGAAAAAACTCTTAAAAATGCTTAAAGCACTCCTTGATATGATCCTGAGGCAATTTCTTTGTGAGCAAGCTCACAACAATAGCGACCGCTAATGAAATCGGCAGAATCACAACAATGGGATCTACAACCGTCCATGGCGCACTCGCCAATGTCGGCTTCTTAAACAAAAGATTGCACAAGCCTAAGGCGGCAGATTCTTTTTCATGAATAAAAAGAAGCCAAAGCGCAGTTCCGAAAAAACCAGTCAGCATGCTTGCAATCGCACCGGTCTTTGTCATGCCCTTCCAAAAAAGCGCACCCATATACGTCGGTAAGAAAATATTGGCACACAAACCAAAAAAGATGGCTGTGGCGATGGCAATGATGCTTGAGGGAAGTTTAAATCCCAAAAAAACCGTTACCACAACCCCCAGCAGAATACCAAAACGTGTAATTAAAATCGTGCGATCTGAATGCTTGCTATGCAAAATACCTTTCTCATAAAAATCGCGGCCAATCCCGGCTCCCATAGAGTGAAACTGCGAGCTTGATGTTGACATTGCCGCGGAAAGAAGTGTTAGCATAAAAAGGTAAATAAACCATGTTGGCATCGCGCTATTGATATATATAGGAATAATCTTGTCAATATTTCCTTCGGCAACGGCCAAAGAAATCTTGCCAAAGCTAGGATGATTAAAAAAATAAACATTAGATAGCGCGCCAACAACAAAGGCAATTCCTGTCATGCACAGAATAAAAAGACCTCCGATAGCCACCGCACGATTAAGCTCTTTGCTGCTCTTAACAGTCATAAAGCGTAGAGCAAGCTGAGGTTGGGCGAGGACCCCAATGCCGACCCCTAAAACAATCGTAGAGACAAGATTCCACCAAAGCGCTGAACCCAGCGCCGGCATATGAGCCCAGCCTAGATGCCCTTTCGCAACTAGCGCCGCGGGAACCTGTGCCGTCAAGGCCGCAAGCCCTTGGTGAGCCGCAACAATACCACCAAGCTTAACATAGGTAAAGAACAGAAGGAAGATCATACCCAAAAACATAATCGCGCCCTGCAAAGCATCAGTGTACATAACGCCTTTTAAACCTCCGGCCAAAACATACGCGCAGATGATCAACGCATAAATAAGGATGGCCACATTAAAATTAATATAGCTGGGAAATGTCGCTTCAATAAAACGCGCGGCACCAATCAAAACCGCAGCGGCATATAAAGGCATAAAAACAAAAATCACAGCTCCGGAAAATCCTTGAATAAAATAAGAATTAAACCGTTTGCCAATAAGCTCCGGAAACGTATGGGCACCAAGATTATGACCCATTTTTCTCGTTCGTTTACCAAAAACGAGAAATGCGATAATAATACCGACAGCAATGTTCAAAAATGTAAGCCACAAAAGACCCATGCCAAACATCGCGGCCGCTCCCCCAAAGCCAACAATCGCCGAGGTGCTGATGAACGTCGCCCCATAGGAAAGTGCCATGACAAAAGGATGCGTGCTCCTTCCGGCCACCAAATAATCAAGGGCATTGGTCGTCTTTCGATAACCGTAATAGCCTAGGTAACCAATCGCAAAAAGATAAATCACAACAATAAATGTGAGCATAAAAATATTTTCCATGCATCTTCTCCTTTTTTAGAATTCGTCGCTGACTTCTTTTTCGCCTTCAACCCATTTTTTATCTTCGCCAGAAACGGTTTCATCACCCTTGTACCAGTTCATCACACCATATACAACTGAAAAAAGCGCGGCCAGGATACAAAGCAAATACGCTAGCCAAATTTGAGAATCTTCGAGCCCAAACATAATACCCCTCCTTTTTTATTTTGGAGTTTTAAAGTACGCCATGGCGGTAAAATAAGCCAGTAATTCTTTTTTCTGATTCATAATGGTTACGGTAAATGTTCCCAAGCGTTTGCTGCGGGAAAGCATTTTGGCCTCGGCCAAAACGGCATCCCCTTCGACAGCAGGTTTAATAAACTGAATGTTGGCTTCAACCGCAATCCCGATTTCTTCAGTCGTATTAGCGGCTAGCGCGAAAGTATAATCGGCTAAAGAAAATAATACGCCTCCGTGAGCGGTCTCAATACTGTTTAAGAAGTTTTTCTGAATTTTAAGCTGAACCTTGGCGTAGTGTTCTTTAAGCTCGACAACCTCGGCACCTAAATGATTGGCGAAACGATCTTTGGAAGAAATATTTCTGATCAAGATAACCCCCTTTTTAAATCTCTAGCACTTCGGCATCGGTTAAGACTTTGAAGCCTTTGGCTTCTAAGAAATCCGAAACCTGAGCGACATCCTTGACCTCTACAAAAAAAACAGAACCCTTAATGGTCTCAGCGGCAAATCCATAAGCATCCAAAATATTAACATTATCCTCGGGGAAAACTTTTAAAAGCTCAAACAAGCCGCCCGGCCTGTCTTTAATGACAACGGCAAGCACATCTTTTTCTTTACAGGCAAAATTATTTTCTTGAAGAGCACACACAGCTTTTTCAGGATTATTGACAATCAGTTTGACAAGTCCGAAATCCCCTCGGTCTTGCACCGCCATGGCCCGAATATTAATCCCGGCCTTATAAAGGACTTCGGTAATGGATTTAATGCGCCCAATGCGATTATCCACAAAGACATTGAGTTGTTTGGCCATGATGCCCTCCTGACATTAACGTTATAATTTTTCTCTTAAATCAACCACGCGTTTGGCTTTGAGTTCAAAGGCCGGCAAACTTTCAGGCTCGTGTAATTCAACAGCCGGGTTAATAATGATCGAGGCCTTCAGCATGTCGCGAATCCTTGCCTTCAGTTTTTCCAAATCAGATAACTCGCCAGCGAACAATTTTGAATAAATCTCCACCTTGACCGTCAAGCGATCCAGTGCGCCTTCGCGGGCAAGGCAAATCTGATAATTGTTGCCGACCTCAGGAATTTTCATAATGATTTGCTCGATCTGTGACGGAAAAACATTGACGCCGTTAATAATCATCATATCGTCGGTACGTCCGGTGATACGCGAAATCCGGCGATGCGTGCGGCCACAAGGACACGGTTCTGCCAAAACCGTGGTCAAGTCGCGCGTGCGATAGCGCAAAAGCGGCGTGGCGCTTCGCCTAAGCGTTGTCAAAACAAGCTCCCCTTCCTCTCCGTCAGGAAGCTGTCTGCCGGTCTTGGGATCAATGATCTCTAAAATATACTGGTCTTCCCAAAGGTGCATATTATTCTTTTCTGTGCATTCAAAGGCAACGCCAGGGCCGTTCATCTCACTTAAGCCATAGGAGTTATAGACGTCGATCTTAAAAAGTTCCTCGATTTTTCGACGTGTATTTTCCGAATACGGTTCGGCGCCCAAAAAAGCCTTTTTTAGAAATAACTCTTCGTGTGAAAAACCAAATTCTTTCATTTTAGATGCTAAATGAAACATGTAGCTTGGCGTCGCATGCACAACCGTTGTTTGAAAATCTTTCATCAGCTGCAACTGCCGCTGTGTATTGCCTGAGCTCGATGGAATGACAAGAGCGCCTAAACGTTCTGCGCCGTAATGAAGCCCAAGTCCGCCGGTAAACATGCCATAAGTCATCATATTTTGGAAGACATCATCATCAGTGACCCCGCAAGCTAAAAGCGAACGCGTCACAAGCTCTGTCCAGTGATTGAGATCATTTTGCGTGTGATAAATCACCGTCGGGATGCCGGTTGTCCCGCTCGAGGTATGAATGCGGACAACATCTTTCATATCGACGGCTAAAAGGCCTTTGGGATAAGAATCCCGTAAATCATCTTTGACCGTGAAGGAAATTTTCTCTAAATCATTTAATGTTTTAATCCTGGCAGGAGAATCAACATGACTTTTTTTAAGTCGCTTCTGATAAAAAGATGTTTTAAGAGCAGAGTGAAGGGTCTCTTTAAGATATTTGAGCTGGTACTGCACAAGGTCAGATTTGGAAATACGCTCAATGGATTTATTTCTAGATACAGTCGCCATCATAAGAATGCTTGAAATTTTTCCCTTGGTAGTAACGGACATCGTTTGCAAAATAAAAAATTCACAAACTATATGTCCAAATTAACTCCGCCATTCTTTGGCAAAATGATTAGTAAACTATTGGAAATTCAAGACTTTTGAGCCAGAAATACACGCGATAAACAAAGCAATTATAAACGCAATCACCTAGAATATCAAGATATTTTGGATGTTTTAGCTCAATTGGCTTACGTAAGCCGCATCAATGATACAAAAAATTCTTTCTAAAAATAAAAATCATCTTATTTTTTTCTTAATACACATTGACCGCTTTTTTAAGCAATGTTATACTGAAAATAATCATAATAATTATTTTTATAATGATATATATATGACACGCATATGAAATCATGCTCTAAAATAAATTTTTTAAAATTTTATTCCTGGCTCCTCGCCCTATTAATTTTTGCCTCTTTCATGGGCTGTACAAAAAAGCCTGCGCCTGCCGCCGCTGTGCCTCTTGTTGAGGTCTTGCCCGTCATTCAAAAAGATGTTCCGATTATTCGCGAATGGGTTGCTTCGACCGATGGTTTTGTCAATGCTACCATCCGCCCCCAAGTGACCGGCTATCTCATGAACCAGCTTTATAGGGAAGGTGAATTTGTAAAAAAAGGGCAAATCCTTTTTGAAATTGATCCTCGAACCTTTGAGGCCAATGTGGCTGAAGCCCAAGGTGATCTTGCCCGTTCAAGAGCCAATTGGAATACAGCTAGGCTTAATTTGGCGCGGATCAAGCCCTTAGCGGAAAAAAATGCCGTGAGTCAAAAAGATTTAGATGATGCGACGGGAAATGAGCAGTCGGCCAGGGCCCTGGTCTTTTCTTCTAAAGCTGCGCTTCAAAACGCAAAACTTGATTTAAGTTTTACAAAAATCCTTGCGCCGATTGATGGCATCGCAGGAAATGCAACCGCCCAAATCGGCGATCTCGTCGGCCCAAGCCAAACGGCAGTCCTGACAACTGTCTCGACTCTTGACCCCCTAAAAGTTTATATCCCTATCAGTGAACAAGAATATTTAAAAGCAGCAAATTCAACGATTCCCTGGGAAAAAATCCCGCTCAAGCTTATTTTAAGTGACGGAACTGCTTACCCCGAACAAGGACATTTCTTTTCTGCAGACCGCCAAATCGATGCCAAAACCGGCACCATTTCGACCGTTGCCCTGTTTCCAAATCCCGAGAATATCCTGCGTCCGGGACAATTTGCTAAAGTGCAAGCCACTATCATGATTCAAAAAGATGCTCTGCTTGTTCCTCAGCGATCCATTACCGAAATGCAAGGATTTTTCCAAGTTGCCGTGGTTGACCATGATAACAAGATTGAAATTCGCACCGTTGAACCCGGTGAACGTGTTGACTCGTTATGGATCATTAACAAAGGATTGAATCCCGGCGATATGATCGTTGCCGAAGGCGTGCAAAAAGTACGCCCGGGGATAACGGTAAAAACGCAGCCCTTTAAAGCAGCAGCGCCAACAACGCCTCCTGCTAAAGCTTCAGCTCAAAACCCTTAACAAAACGAAAAACCGCATATGTCTGAATTTTTTGTTAATCGTCCCATTGTCGCTATCGTCATCGCGATTCTTATCGTTATTGTTGGAGTTGTTGCCCTCACAAGCCTTCCAATAGCCCAATATCCTAATATTGTCCCTCCGGAAGTCATGATCAGTACCACGTATCCCGGGGCCGATGCTATCACCCTTGAACAATCTGTTGCGACCCCCATTGAACAGCAAATGTCAGGGGTTGACAACATGCAATATATTTATTCTTTAAATGCCAACAATGGTCAAACAACCATCCGTGTTAATTTTGACGTCAAAACCGATCCGAACACCGACCAGATCCTTACTCAAATGCGCGAATCTCAGGCCGAATCGCAACTACCCTCGGATGTCCGTTCGATAGGAATTACGGTCCAAAAATCAACTGCCTCCCCATTGATCATGTTTGCGCTTTATTCGCCCCAAGGAACATATGACAATATATTTCTCGCCAATTATGCCTATATCAACCTAAACGACCAGATGACCCGTTTGCCGGGAATTGCCAGCATTACCATCTTCGGCGCCGGCCAATATGCCATGCGGGTCTGGGTCAAGCCTGATCAATTAGCAAAATTAAATATCACAATTCCAGAAATTGTTTCTGCCATCAATGCGCAAAACACGGTGAACCCGGCAGGAAAGATCGGTGGAGAACCTATTCCCGTTGGCCAGGAATTTACCTATGCCGTGCGTGCCCAAGGCCGTCTGGAAACCCCGGAAGAATTTGGCAATATTGTTTTACGCGCAGAACAAAACGGCTCTATCGTACGGCTCAAGGATGTCAGCCGCATTGAGCTAGGGGCTCAAACCTACGATATCACCAGCCGACTGAATGGAAAAACAGCAGCGCTCGTCGCGCTCTATCAATTACCGGGAAGCAATGCGGTCGAAGCGGCCAAGGCAGCTAAAAAACTGATGGCAAAGCTAAAAGAACAGTTTCCGTCTGATCTTGATTACGTCATCGCTTTAGACACAACGCTCGCCGTCACCGAAGGTATGAAAGAAATTGTTATCACGCTTTTTCTTGCGTTGATTCTTGTTTTAATTGTTGTTTTTATTTTCTTGCAAGGTTGGCGGGCCACTCTGATTCCCTTGATGGCGGTGCCTGTTTCCTTGGTGGGAACATTTATGTTCTTTCCCTTATTTGGTTTTTCGCTGAACACCATATCATTATTTGGAATTATCCTCGCCATTGGCCTCGTCGTTGATGATGCGATCGTTGTTGTGGAAGCCGTCGAACGCCATATCGAAGCGGGCCTTTCTCCCAAAGACGCCACATTGAAAGCCATGAAAGAAGTTTCCGGGCCAGTCGTCGCCATTGCCATTATCCTTGCGGCCGTCTTTATCCCGACAGCCTTTATCCCCGGGATTACCGGACGGCTCTACCAGCAGTTTGCAGTGACGATCGCTATTTCGGTATTGCTTTCCGCATTCAATGCGTTATCCTTGAGCCCTGCCCTAGCGAGCCTGCTTTTACGGCGTAAAGAAAAGGCACGCGGATTTTTACAAAAATTTTATGACGCATTCAATCGCGTTTTTGGCCACGTCACCGACAATTACGTCAATCTCTGCCGCATGCTCATCCGAAAAAGTTTTATCGCGATCATATTTCTTGCGGCGGCCTTTTTTCTCACCATCACGCTGGGAAATGCCTTGCCGGGCGGATTCTTACCCGAAGAGGACCAAGGGTATCTTTTTGCCGGGGTTCAACTGCCCAATGCGGCATCCTTGCAGCGAACCAATGAAGTTGTTAAAAAGGTTGAAGCCATTCTCGACAAAACTCCCGGTATTGAATATTATTCCTCGGTCGTCGGATATAGCATGTTGAGCCAAGTCAGCAACACGTACAGCGCATTTTTCTTTATTGCCTTAGACGAATGGGGCAAACGCAAAACTCCTCAAACCCAGATCGGCGCTATTACCCTGCATTTAAATAAAGAAATGTCTAAAATTGCTGAAGGGATCGGCTTTGCTTTTTCTCCTCCGGCCATCCCCGGTATCGGGACATCGGGAGGCGTCACCTTTATCCTTGAGGACCGCGCCGGTAAGGACATGGATTTTCTGTCTAAAAATGTGAATACTTTCTTGGAAGCCGCGCGTAAGCGGCCCGAGCTTTCCAGTGTCACAACAACATTCTTGCCCACCATTCCGCAAGTCTTTGCTGATGTTGACCGGGAAAAAGTCTTGAAACAAGGCGTGAAATTAGAGGACGTTTATAAAACGCTTCAATCGTTCATGGGCGGAACACTTGTCAATTATTTCAACCGCTTCGGACGGCAATGGCAGCTTTATATTCAATCCGAGGGAGAATATCGCACCCGGCCGGAGAATCTTGGCCAATTCTTTGTTCGTAACGATGCAGGCAACATGGTCCCTCTGTCCGCTGTGACCTCTGTACGTTCTATCAATGGGCCAGAGTTTACCATGCGTTACAATCTTTATCGGTGTGCACAGATCAACGTGATCCCGGCTAAAGGCATTAGTTCTGCTCAAGCCATGAAAGCGCTCGAAGACGTTTTTCATCAAACTATGCCCAGAGAAATCGGTTTTGATTATCTGGGGATGAGCTACCAGGAACAAAAAGCCCAGCAAGGTGTTTCACCAGCGGTCATCTTTGCTTTTTCTCTTCTTTGCGTATTTCTTATCTTGGCCGCGCAATATGAAAGCTGGTCGCTGCCCTTTAGCGTCCTTTTAGGAACGCCAATTGCCATTATGGGCGCTTTCCTTGGGTTATGGATCCGCGGACAAGAAAATAACATTTACGCACAAATCGGACTTGTGATGTTGATCGGGCTGGCGGCCAAAAATGCCATCCTCATCGTAGAATTTGCAAAAACAAGATATGAAGAAGGCAAACCCTTAATTGATGCCGCGCTCGAAGGCGCCCAATTACGTTTACGCCCAATTTTAATGACAAGCTTTGCCTTTATTCTCGGATCGCTGCCTTTAGCCACAGCAAAAGGGGCCGGGGCCATCTCTCGTCAAATCATGGGAACCGCTGTTGTCGCGGGCATGGCTGCAGCCACAAGCATTGCGGTTTTTTTGATTCCCGTTCTTTTTTGCATCATTGAAAAAATGGGACAAAAGAATCAGCCCAAACAAGTCACGATCCCAAAAACGGGCGCATCCCCTGCACCCCCAACGATTCAAAAGAAAAAAAATGATCATGCATAAATTTCTCTTATGCCTTTTTTTGGCTATTGCGTTGTGCGGGTGCACTGTTGGGCAAAACTACAAGAAACCCACCATCGAAACTCCTCAAGCCTGGCGCGTCAACGAAGCTCAATCACAAGATGCCGCCAATACACAATGGTGGAAACAATTTAATGATCCGGTGCTTGACGAACTTATCCAAATCGCGTTAAAAGAAAACAAAAATCTTCTTGTGGCCACATCGCGTATCGATGAATACCTCGCCCGCTATCAAACAACCCGCGCAGATTTATTTCCTCAAGTCAGTGCGCAAGCGACGGGCGGCCGTGCGCGATCAACTCAAAAAGGGCCTGTGCCGTTGAGCTCCGCCATTAATCCGACGTCCAACGATTATGCTGCCGGATTGAACCTTTCATGGGAAATTGATATTTGGGGACAGCTACGTCGGTCAACGGAGGCAGCGCGCGCAGACCTCTTGAGCATCCAAGAAGCTAAAAATGCTGTTGTCCTAACACTGGTCGCGAATGTCTCCAGCTCCTACATCCATCTCTTGAGCCTGGATCGTCAGCTAGAAATAAGCCGTGCAACCCTTAAAACGCGAGAAGATTCCGTAACGCTTTTTCAATCTCGTTTCGACGGGGGCCTTGTTTCTGAAGTTGAATTACTCCAAGTCAAATCTGAATACTACGCCACGCTTGCGCTGATCCCAACGATCGAAACCAACATTGCCCAGCAAGAAAATGCCTTAAATATTCTCTTGGGCCGGGATCCCGGACCGGTTACTCGCGGAAAAACTTTTGAAGAATTAAAACTTCCTGTTATCCCCGCGGGGATTCCATCGAAAGTCCTCGAACAACGCCCTGATGTTTCGCAGGCAGAACAACAACTCATCGCGGCGAATGCCCGTTTGGGTGCCGCCCAAGCACAATTTTTTCCCTCCATCAGCTTAACAAGCGGGATTGGGTCATCCAGTGCGGAACTCAAAAATCTTTTTACAGGCCCTGCACAAACATGGAATTTTGCAGGATCTATTATCGGCCCTATCTTTAATGCGGGAAAGATCCGAGGGCAAGTCAATGTCGCCAAGGCGCAGCGGCAACAAGCGCTTTTCAATTATTTTATCGCCATTCAAAATTCATTTAGTGAAGTCAACGATGCCTTGATCGCGCAAAACAAAATCCAGGATCAGCTTCACTCCCAAGCACAACAAGTGGAAGCACTCGAAAAATATAATTCCCTAGCGTGGCTGCGCTATGACAACGGTTATACCGATTACCTTGAAGTCTTAGACGCCCAACGCAATCTTTTCAGCACCCAATTATCCTACACGCAAACCAAAGAAAATCTCCTGCGGGAAATGGTCAATCTCTACTTGGCCATGGGCGGGGGCTGGGGATTAAAGTAAAACGTATTACGTCTTTAATCTTCCAATCAGTCTTAAAAATCCATCGAGAATTGTCAGAGGATGCGGCGGACAGCCAGGGATATAAAGATCCACCGGCAGTAAAGCATCAGCACCGTTTAGTGTTTCGCTGTTGTTTGCGTAAATCCCTCCCGAGATCGCACATGCGCCGACGGCAATGACAAGCTTTGGCGGCGGGATCGCTTGATATGTTTTTTCCAAAGCCAGGCGCATATTTTTAGTCACAGGGCCGGTCACCACAATGCCGTCCGCATGCCGCGGAGAAGCAACGAATTGAATACCAAAACGCCCGAGGTCAAAACCCGGGGTGCTTAAAACATTAATGTCAAGTTCGCAGGCGTTACATCCTCCGGCGCTGACTTGACGTAATTTTAAAGACCTTCCGAAAATATTCTTTATCGCCTTGCTGATCTTCTGCTCATTTTCCCTTAGCTGATCCCTGACGATTAGCGCTTCCCTTTGGCCTTTGGCCAATGGGTATTCCCGCGTAAAGGAAATCGCTTGGTTCGCGCAGGCCTTTTGACATTCTCCGCAAAAAATGCATTTTCCTAAATCTAGCGAAAGGCTCTCCTGGCGGCCATCAATTGCCGAGGTCGGACAAACTTTTTTACACTCATCACACCCTTGATGACAATTCTTTGAAAGAATACACGGACGCCCTAAAAATCTCTGGGGCAAGGCATCGCCCTTGGGAGGAAACGGCATTGTCCTGTACCCTTGTTTCATACGAGCAAATAATGTTTTGATCATGTGTGATCCTTACTTTTTACTAAAGGTCATGGCCGCAATACGACAGACTGAAACTCTTGTTGCAAATAGGAAAATCGGATATTTCTTCTCCTCGAAGCGCCATCCCCAAGCCAATCCAATTGTGAAACGATGGGTCTGTTATTTTGTATTGTGCGATACGGCCATTTTCATCCGTTAACGCCACATGGCAGATCTCTCCCCGCCAGCCCTCGATCAAGGAAACGATCATTTTCTGTCCTTTGACCGCCGCAACAGAAGTTGCGATCTCTCCGCCGGGCAGATTATTCAGCTGATCCTGAATAAAGTCCACCGACCTCTGGATCTCAAGCCAGCGAACAAAGGCTCGCGCAAAAACATCACCGGAAGAATAGGTCGCGACGGGAATTTAAGAAAACTGGAAAATGCCTGTTGGAAAATCAAACCGAATGTCCCGCTCAATGCCGCACGCTCTCGCGGCAACGCCAACCAGCCCTAGGTCCAGCGCTGCTTTTTGAGCCACAACACCGGTTTCATCAAAGCGATCCACGGCCAGCGATGATCCCCAAAGAAGCGAAACAGCATTTTGGACATCGTCAAATGTCTTTTTTAGACACTTCTTTAATTCAACGATCATATCATCGTTTAAGTCAAACATAACTCCGCCGGGCCTTATCATATTCCGCCCATAACGATTGCCGCAAAGGAACGCTGTCATATTCAGAAAATCGCCTCTTAAGCGGCCGCAATAAGACGCCGTAGGGAGAAACCCGACATCACCGGCTAAAGCTCCTAAATCGCCGGTATGATTGGCAAGCCTTTCCAATTCCAACATAATACCGCGAAGCGCTAACCCTCTTAAGGGAACGTTGCAATCGGTTAAGCCTTCGATCGCCTGGCAATAAGCCAATGTATGCCCAACGGTCGTATCCCCGGCTAACGTTTCCATATAATGAATTGTCTGTTTGCTGGGGCCGTGGATCAGGGCGCGCTCAATGCCTCGATGCTGATACCCCAGAGAGATTTCGAGGTGAAAAACGTGTTCGCCGTGGCATTGAAAACGAAAATGGCCAGGCTCAATGATCCCCGCGTGAACAGGCCCGACGGCAACTTCATGGATTTCCTCTCCGCGGACTTTTAAAAAATCCGTTACGGAAGGCAATGTTTCCCCAGAATTCTTTTGGGAAGAATTTTTCTGATACGGGGCATGAAAACGGATCGGCTTAAGCCACGGATGGCCTTGCGGGCAAACGCCCCATTGTTCAAAAATTTCCCTCTCAAACCAATGAACTTGCGGCAGCTGCGGCGTAAGCGATGGGAAAGAATCTTTAACTGAAGTTGAAGTAATTCCCATTCGCCCTTCTCTGTCGTAAGCAAAGATCATAAAAAGAGTTGTGCAGTCATTTTTGCCTGGGCTTCCCCAGAATGAAACAACCCTTGCTCCCTTTTGAGTTTCTTCCGTGACAGTATCGCGGAACTTTTCAAACGTCAGCAAAGGAATATCAGCTAAAGGCAGCGTTTGGCAAGGATGTAAAGAAGCAAAGGATCCCGTCATTTAAGATCCTCCTATTTCTTTAGCCGCGCCTTCTAATGCGTGCGTCAGCCAATCTGGAAGATACACGCCGAGGACCACAACTAAAATGAAAAACACGGCAGAAGGCCACAGGCTCCCAAAAGTATTTTGAGCGGATGCATTCTGTTCGGACGTTTCACTTCCGACGCCTTGCGTCATCGAAATGAACGCTCGGGCCATCCCGATAAAAATAACAGCCAGCGCTGATAAAAAGATAAATGTCATCCAATAATGCCCCTCTAATAAAGCTTGTTTTAAAATAATGAATTTGCCCAAGAAAATACCCGACGGAGGCGTCCCGGTGATCAGTAAAAACCCAGATAGCCAAAGGACAGCAGACCAGCGCATTTTTCCACCTATGAGCCCTTGAACATCGGCGATCTTTTTTGTTCTGCAATATGACAAAATATTTCCAGCAACGAAAAATAAACCGGCTTTCGTTAAAGAGTGCCCAAGCATGTTGATCATGGAACCAAACACAGCGCCTGCGCTTAAGCCCACGCCAAGCGTCAATATTCCCATATGTTCCACGCTCGAATACGCCAACATTCTTTTATAATCGGCTTGCCTTAAAATAAAAAAAGCGGCAAAGAGCACTGAAAACAAACCAAAAAATATAAATATTTCTCGGCAATACGATCCCAGTCCGGCCGCGATACAGATTTGATATCCACGGAGAATACCCAAAAAAGCACAATTGAGTAACGCGCCGGAAAGAAGAGCAGACACAACCGACGGCGCTTCGCTATGGGCATCCGGAAGCCACGTATGAAAAGGCGCAAGCCCCATTTTTGTACCATATCCGACGAAGAAAAGCAAGAATGCAGCCTTTAGCCACGGGATATTCATTTGAGGGGCATTTTCGATCATCTTCCCGAGCAACAGATCTCCGGGATTTTTGATATTGGCCACGGCTAAGAAGAAAATCCCCAACAATGCCAAGGCGATCCCGACCGAGCAGATCAAGAGATATTTCCACGTTGCTTCAAGCGATCGTTTCGTGCGGTGAAAATAAATGAGCGGCGCGCTCGCGAGCGTCGTTGCCTCAATCGCGACCCATAAAACCGCTAAATGCTGGCTGGCGATAACAATCGTCATCGTTGATAAAAACAAAAGGAGACAGCCGGTAAAGGCTGCTTCGACGGAAAAAAAGAACCGCCCCGCAGCTTGATTCGCGAATTGCTTTTTTTCATTTGCCAGGTATTGAACTCCGTAGATCGCCGCGCCTAAAAATAACAGGCTTGTAATGGTCAGAAAAACAATACTTAAGCGATCAAAGGCAAACCAACCGCTGAAAGACGCGCCATCTTGCCTACCACAAACTAAACAGGTTAACAAAAAATGAGCAACGGCAGAGATCATCAACACGCCACGGCGCAAAAAATCATTGCGGATAAAAAAGGAAACCAATCCCGCGACAAAAGGCACTCCGACGAGAATAATGCTAAGCATGTTGTTTTTCCTGTTTTGAAATGACCCAATCCTTGAGTTCAGATAAATTTTGAGTATCGATATGATCAAACTCACGACTAATATGAAAAATGGCGATCCCCATGACAAAGACCGCCACAAAAATATCCAGCAAGATCGCTAATTCGACCACAAAAGACTGCTCGACCAAAAGCGCTGTGCCAAAAAGAAAAATACCGTTTTCCAGGACAAGATAGCCGATCACCTGTGTGAGGGCTTTCATTCGGCTGACGATGATGAAGATCCCCGTGAAGAAAGTGGCGAAAGAAACCGGCACGATCATTTCCGAAAAAAGCGGCCGCTCATAGGGCAATCGGGCGCTGAGCCAGCATGATATTAAAAACATCCCTACTCCCGCCAACAACGAAAGCGGATACCCGCCGATGGGATCGACTTCTTTTCGGATATTGGCTTCTTGTTGAGCGCGAAATAACAGCCAAGGGAACACAACACCTTTAAGCGTGATGCTCGCGATCGAAGAAATTGAGGCGCCAAGCGTGATGGACTGGGCATTAATGACAAATGGCATAAGCCCGACAAAAACTCCTTGAAACGCCACAATACGGATGCATGTTGAGATGCGGCTTGAGGACAGCATCATCAAGTTCATCAAGATAACTGAAATGATAATCAAATCGATCCATGAATTCATCATCTACCTCATCGTAAAAGCTAATGCCAAAACGGCTAACGCTAATGACACGATCAAAAAATGCGGAACCTTGATCAAGCGCAATCGCGCAAGGACCGATTCCACAACCCCGACAATAACGGCAAGGATCATCATGCCAAAAATAAACATGACGTAATCCCATGCCCACCCTTTCGAATGCGCTCCTAAAAAAATTCCCGTTAATAATGTTCCCAAGATCCAAAATTTAATTGCGGCCCCGTAAAAAATATAGCCTAGATCAACGCCTCCGTGGTCCAAAACCATGACTTCATGGATCATGGTCAGCTCCAAATGCGTGTTGGGATCATCGACGGGAATGCGGGAATTTTCTGTTAAAAAGATAATAAAAAGGGCGCCAACAACTAAAAAAATCACTGGTTCACCCATGGCCAAAGGATGGATAGTTAAATTTGAAAAGATATCCGAAATGGATAATGTTCCTGTGATGCGCGCCAAAGCCGCCAAGCTTAAGAATAACGCAGGTTCGGCAAACACCGCAAACTGGACTTCCCGGCTGGCCCCCATCCCTTCGAAACTTGATCCGGTATCCAGCGCCGCAAGAACAGTAAAAAAACGCGCGAGCCCCAACAAATAAATGAATAAAATGAGGTCTCCGTCAAATGAAACAAGCGAAGGATGCCCGGCAAAAGGAATCAAGGCCGAAGCTGTCAGAATCGCGCTGAGGCTAATAATCGGGCCGGCAACAAAAATCCAAGTGGTCGTCGTGCTATAGACAGCGCCCTTTTGAAACAGCTTAAAGATATCATAGTATAGCTGAAACAACGAACTCCCTTTTCGCCCTGCAAAAAAAGCTTTTGTTCGATTAATAACACCGAATAAAAAAGGTGAAAGAAGAATAATTAAAATGAATTGTGCGATTTTTATAACCATCTTTTATAGCTTCCAGATCAACAACGCAACTAACGTGAATAAAATATAAAGAATATAAAGCTGTAATCGCCCGTGCTGAAACCACGTAAGCTTTCCAGCCAAACGGTGAACGAGCCTAAATAGCGGGCGGAACACTGTTTCCTGGAACATATCAGCGGTTTCTGTTTTAAACGATGAGTCGCTGGGAAAATATTTGCTTAAGGCAATCCCGTGTTTTTGCGGCCTTAAGATCCCTTTTAAAAAATCAACAATGGGCTGCGCGTACGAAGACGCGGTATATTGCATGCGTGCGCTAGGACGCGCGTATCCGCAATCCCATGTCGAGACGCTGTCTATTTTCCTTCCTTGCAGTAAAACCCGACGCAATGCCATGAATAATAAGAGGCCGATATAAAAAAACAACGATGCCATAACGATCCATATCAATGGATTGACTGCTTCAAATATGACTGGCTGGACTCTGTCTTGAGGCACTCCTGAAAGATCAACAATGATGCTGTTAAAGACAGGAAGGATCAACGGCGATGCCAATCCGGTCAAAACGCAAGCCCCTGCAAGGATTCCCATCGGCAGCCTCATAAGAACCCCTGGCTCATGCGCGTCTTGACAATGCGCGCTCCTGGCCTCGCCTAAAAAAATAATCCCAAAGGCTTTCGTAAAGCATGCAACGGCCAACCCGCCGATTAAAGCCAAGGCGGCAATAATGACAAGCGCCGTAAGAACGACCGGGATTGAACCAAATATATTCTTAAATGAAGCAAAATAAATTAAAAATTCGCTGATAAATCCGTTTAAAGGCGGTAATCCGCAAATGGCCGCTGCACCGACAAGAAAATACAACCCGGTTATCGGCATTTTTTTAAGCAATCCCCCGAGGACATCGATCTCTCGCGTTTTTGTTTGCTGCAGGACAACCCCTGCCCCTAAAAAAAGTAATCCCTTAAAAAACGCATGGTTAACCACATGCAACAAGCCTCCGATGAAACCCAAAACGATAAGCACGGGATTGTTGGTGCTCAGGCCCAGCACTCCAAGCCCTATACCCATAACAATGATGCCGATATTTTCGATACTATGATAAGCAAGAAGTCTTTTTAAGTCATGCTGCGCTAGTGCGAACAAAACTCCCAAAATCCCTGAAACAATACCAATGATGATGAGTAGATAGCCCCACCACAGGCAAGGCATACCCAAAAAAGTTAAAACTCTTACAAGTCCATAAATTCCCATTTTGATCATGACCCCGGACATCAGCGCAGAGACATGGCTCGGCGCGGCAGGATGCGCTTCGGGGAGCCAAATATGCATGGGCATAAATCCAGCCTTTGTCCCGAAACCGACCACGGCAAGAATAAAAACAACCGAAGGCAAAAATCCTGTTGGCGCTACGCTCCACTCAATAAAATCAAACGATCCATGGCTATTGCCCAAAAGCAGGAACATGACTAACAAAAAGAGGGTCCCGATATGCGTCGCGATCAAATAGATAAGTCCTGCGCGGGCGACCTTTCTTTTTTCTCCCTCAAAAATGACAAGAAAAAAAGAACTGACCGACATGAGTTCCCACGCGATCAAAAAAAGAATGGCGTTGCGGGCAATGACCACCATGACCATACTAGCAACCAAAAGATTAAAAAAGAACCAGGCGCTTCCTATGTTTTTCTTTCCATTATAATGCCGCAAATACTCTATTCCGTATAAAGCGCAAAGCGCGGAGAGGGTAAAAATAATGAACAAAAATAACGCTCCTAAGGGATCGATCGCAACAGAAAAAAAACCGTTAGGAACCGGCCAAGGCAGGGTTAATGGAACAGGGCTAGAATTCAAAAAAAGTGATCCCACGCCCATCATGCCGGCCAACACAGCACCGACAGCTCCGACATAATTTGATAGTTTGGCAAAGCGGTTTAAGCATAACACGCACGATCCGCTGATGACCAATAAACCTAATGAATATAGCAAAATACCCATGGATTCTTTCTCTGTAAAAATTCCTAATCTATCGGCCTATGGATTGTTCAGCCTTTTCAATCTCCTGGAGGATCAATTCTTTTGGCTTCTGATAAATGATCGCTTCTCGGACGCCTTTTTCTTTTAAGACAAAGGCGATGCGTGACAGTATCTGCAGATGACTTCTGACCGTCGGACTCACCAGGGTAAACAAACAATGAACCGGTTTTCCGTCAATGGCGCCAAAATCAACAGGTTCTCTGGAAAAACAGATCGAAGCAATGACGCTCGGGATATGGGTCACGATCGGATACCGTGCGTGCGGGATCGCGATCCCATCGCCAAAACCGGTTGATCCCAATTCTTCTCTTACAAGCATGGCGTTTAGAAGGCTCTCCTTGTTGACTCCTTGCGGTAAATTCAGAAGATGGACTACTGAAGTTAATAACGTCTTTTTATCTTTTCCTTCGACTCCATAATGAATTCCGCCTTTTCGGATTGTTTCCGCGAGTGAAAGCGCCGGGACGTTCCTCTCCCCAGAGCTGGGAAGGATGTCTGGTGAAATGTTTATTTTTTGAGCCGTTGCCCAATCCAATATTTCCACACGATTAAAGCGGTATTGTTCATGAATTTGGTAAAACGGGATACTCTCTTGTTTGATCCAGCGGTAGATGGTCCCTTCGGTAACATTCAATAGCTTTGATAAATCTTTTACGCTTAATTGCATCCTTGACTCCTCATATAAATGGAAAAACCTTGACGATACTCAATCAAGGTTTTAGGGTTTTCTTCCGTATTGCCTTTGCCGTAAGGATAACTATAGTTTAAATCTCAAAAATCGCCAGAATATGTCGATATAAATTGCTTCCTTCAATGAAGTCCAATTATAGGCGCAATATTCTTTAATATCAAGAATATTTTCCTATTTAAAAAGATTGGCTAAAGGCAAAGAGGGCAGCCAATCAGGTAAAGCATCGGTTGCCCTCTTCATGAAGAAATTACTATTTTCTTAGAAAATAATCGTATTAAATCTACTTTTACTTCTTGACCTTATCTAAAAACTCTGCAACGGCCTTGCCAACGATATCTTTACAGCCCAAGCCAAACGCTAGCGCAAAACCCAATCCAAAAGAGGCCAGCACAATGCTAACCGTCAGCTCAACAATGCGTGCCCCGATTTGAACCTGCTCTAAAGCCATGGCAATGGCAAAGACCATAATCACGACTTCAGTAATCTTGCTCAAAAGATTGGCCTGTGAAATGCCGGCATTCGTGGCCGTGGCCTTGACCATATTTTTGATAATGACCGCCGTGAACATCCCGATGATCAAGATAAATATAGCAACAATGATATTGGGAACAAAAAGTGTAATGCGCTGCAAAAGATTAGCCGCAATCGTTAATCCCACAGCATTGAGGGCAATCACAAACGTGATCAATATGGCTATCCAATAACAAATACCACCCAGCAATTCTGAAAGTGAAGAACTAATACCGCCCTTAGCCAACAAATCGTCTAGTTCAATCTGCCTGGAAAGTGCATCCAGCTTTAAAAGTTTCGCAATTTTAATAATGCCAAGCTTGATGACAAACTTGGATATGAGCCAACCAACGATGAGGATCAGGATGACTAAAAAAAGATTGCCTACAAGATAACCAACCTGCGTAAGCACAGCCATGGAAGGATCTACAAAGACCCCTTGGACATTCTCCATCTCCACCTCCTGTTTTGGTTTGTTCCTATTTAGCGTCTCTTGCTCCGACTTTATATTTATTTTATAACCTTCTCTTTTCTTAATCAAGGTAAAGTTAAAAAACGCTAAAAGGCTTGAGATGAGCGATAAAAAAGGTGTTTTAAGGGATTGCTAACAGAATGATGCCTAAACTTATTCTTGCGCTGTGTCTTACAGCCGTTCCGGATGATGTTTAACCACTTCGGCGTTGACCATATAGATCACATCTTCCGCGATATTAGTGGCATGGTCGCAAATTCTTTCCAGATGACGGGCAATGAGTAAAAGCGAAACAGCCCTTGATATCGCCTTGGGGTCTTTGATCATGTACTCATTGATAAGTTCTTGCTGGACGGCATTTCGCAATTGATCCGCGTCGGCATCAGAAAAAATAACTTTTCGTGCGAGTTCCGCGTCGCGGCTAAGAAATGCCTGGATCGCATCCTGGATCATTTTCTGCGCAACAACGGCAAGCCGAGGAATATCAATCAAGGGTTTTAAAAGAGGTTTATCGCTAATTTCAACGACACGCTGCGCGATATCAACAGCCAAATCCGCCATGCGCTCAAGGTCTGTTATAATATGCATCGCCATCGTGATGAAGCGTAAATCAATCGCCATGGGTTGTTGCTGCGCTAAGAGACTCAAGCTGCGTTCTTCAATAGCGAGCTCCATTTCATCGATTTTTCGATCATCCGCGATAACCTGTTTTGCTTTTGATTCATCGAGATTCTTTAGCGCTTCCACAGACACCAAAATGGCCTCGTCAACCAGCGCTGCCATAGAAAGAATGTCAGTTTTTAATTTTAATAGCTCCTCATCAAAATGTCGTTGCATATCATCTCCTTTTGTTCAATACAACCCTTTGTTCTTAACCGAACCTCCCGGTAATATAATCCTCCGTGCGTGGATCATGGGGAGCTTTAAAAATATTTTCTGTCCTGTCAAATTCGATCAAGTCCCCTAATAAAAAAAAGCCGGTATAATCAGAAACACGAGCCGCCTGCTGCATGTTGTGCGTGACAATCGCGATCGTGTAGTCTTTCTTAAGTTCAAAGATGAGCTCTTCGATCTTCCGTGTCGATATCGGATCAAGGCTCGCACACGGCTCATCGAATAAAAGAACTTCAGGCTGGATCGCCAAACACCGCGCAATGCAAAGACGCTGCTGTTGTCCGCCGGACAAGCGAAGCGCGCTGTCATGCAAGCGGTCTTTAACTTCCTCCCATAAAGCGGCTTTTTTCAGTGATCCGACCACCCGTTCTTCAATGACCTGCTTATTCTTGACCCCATTGACATTAAGTCCGTAGCTGATATTCTCAAAAATATTCTTTGGAAATGGATTGGGTTTTTGAAAGACCATCCCCACCCGTCGGCGGATATCAACAGGATCAACCCCCGGGGCCAAAATATCTTCATTATCAAGAAAAATGCTTCCCGTAAGCTTGGTATGCGGGACCAATTCGTTCATGCGGTTTAAGAGCCGTATGAAAGTTGACTTGCCGCAACCCGAAGGGCCGATGATCGCCGTGACCTTGTTTTCGGCGATACTCAAGTTGATATTCTTTAACGCATGGTGTTTGCCATAAAAAAAGTCGATATGCTGCGCCTTCATTTTTACAAGTAAATTATCCATGATAATAACTCCTCTGTCGTTGACGGATGAAAATCGCTATACCGGACACCAGCAAAACCAAAATAAGAAGGATAAAGCAGCAGCCGTATGCGATCGCTGTTTGTCTCTCCGGGTGCGCCCCTTCGGTCATAAGCGCGTAAATATGGTACGGTAACGCCATGACCTCCGAAAAGATCGATCGGGGATAACCTCTTAAATAAAACGCGGCCGCAGTGAACAAGATCGGGGCCGTTTCTCCGGCAACGCGCCCTATGCTGAGAATCGTTCCCGTCAGGATGCCCGGAACAGCTGCCGGCAGAACGATCTTTTTAATGGTTTGCCATTTCGTCGCGCCCAAAGCTAGCGACGCCTCCCGAAGCGATTGCGGGATCGCAAGCAAGGCTTCTTGGGTCGCTGAAATGATAAGCGGCAGGACTAAAATACCGAGGCTCAAGCTTCCCGAGAGAATAGAAACGCCGAATTTAAAGAACTTTACAAAGACCGCCAAACCAAACAACCCAAAGACGACCGACGGAACGCCTGCAAGATTGTTGATGCTGATACGAATGATGTTGACCACATACCCCTTAGGCGAATACTCGCACAAGTAGATCGCACAGGCAATACCCAAAGGAAGCGCAAACAAGATCGCTCCCAAGGTCAGATAAAGTGTGCCGATGATCGCCGGAGCGATGCCGCCGGCAGTCATGGCATCACGCGGCGGCTGGGTCAAAAATTCCCACGAAATGACCTTAACGCCGCGCACAGAAACAAAAAATATAATAAGCGCCAAAAACGCGATGGTTACGGCGATAGATAAAGAAAGCAGAAAAAATCCGATCTTTTGTTTAATATCGCGATTCATCCGGCTAATCCTAATTTAATGCGGAAACGACGGCTGATGATCTCCGCAATGATGTTAAAGATAAAGGTGATAAAAAACAAAATAAGGGCGATCGCAAAAAGAGCGCTGTAGTGGTCGCTGCCAACAGGCGCCTCCCCCATTTCCGCGGCGATCGCTGCGGTCATAGGGCGAACGGGTTCAAAGAACGACCGCGGGATCATGGCCGCTCCTCCGGCAGCCATCAAAACCGTCATGGTCTCACCGATCGCGCGGCTCATGCCAAGGATGATCGCCGTGGATATCCCTGATCCGGCTGCGGGGATCACGACCTTGATCAGTGTTTGCCAGCGCGTGGCTCCGACGGCAAAGGAAGCCTCGCGGAAAGACCGCGGGACATAACTTAACGCATCCTCGGCAATGCTGCAAACCGTCGGGGTCGCCATGATACCCAAAATAAGGCTTGCCGTGAACGCACAAAGGCCGATCGGCAGATGCAAAAGGTTTTGCACAAAAGGGGACAAAACGGCCATCGCAAAAAAACCATAAACGATGGACGGAACGCTCGCCAAGATCTCGACAAGGGGTTTTAAAATCGCCTTTTGTTGCTGGGAGGCGATCTCGTTTAAATACAAAGCACTGCCTATGCCTAAGGGCACACAGATGAACATTGCGCCGACCGAAACAATAAATGACCCCAAAATAAGCGGAAAAATGCCGAATTCCGCCGGATCATAGGTAGGGTACCAAAACTCCCCAAAAATAAAATCAAAGAGCCTGATCTTTGTCAGAATCGGTAACCCTTCTTTGAAAAGAACAATGACGATACCGACCAAGAAGACCAGCGAGGCAAACGCCACGACAGCAAAGATCCACTCAATAGACCTCTCTTTAAATTTATTGACGTTCATAAATAGCCATTTTATTTGTGTTAATGGGGTCCCGCAGCCTCAAGCGGCGGGACCCCAAACAAGACAAGACGCTTTCGTCCGATGCTTATTTTAGTCCGACAAAACCGTCTTTTTCAACCAGCCTCTGCCCTTCCGGGCTTTTGATAAAATCAATAACTTCTTTGGCTAGCCCTTTCGGCTCTCCGTTGGTATACATGAACAGCGGGCGGCTATAAGGAAACTTGCCGCTAAGTACGGTCTCTCTGGATGGCGCAATCCCATCGACCGAAACCGCTTTGATATCAGCAGAAAGGAATCCTAAGCCAACATAACCGATAGCGCCCGGAGTGCGCACCACGGTCGTTGCAATGGCTTGGTTCGACGCTTGCATGATGGCATCAGGCCGGACTTTTTCCTTATTAAGGGCCAGTTCCCCAAAGGCCTCAAACGTACCACTCGACGTATCTCGAGAAATAACAACAACCTTTTCATTGTTGCCGCCGAGCTGATTCCAGTTGGAGATCTTGCCCGTATAAATGTCCTTCACCTGTGCTTTTGTAAGCGCATTCACCGGATTCCCTGAATTAACAATGACCGCGATCCCATCCATCGCGACCACATGGGCCTTGATATCCTTGCCGTTCGTAACAGCTTTGTCCAGCTCAGATTCCTTGATGGGGCGTGATGAATTGGCGATATCGCAATTGCCGTCAATAATAGAGGCAATGCCCACACCCGAGCCTCCCCCTCTGACGGAAATATCCGCGCTGGGATTCTTTTGCATATAGACTTCCGCTGCTGTTTGCGCGATCGGCAAAACAGTCGTCGAGCCTTCCATAACGATCTTTTCAGCGAATGCCGGCACGGCAAGGCTTAGGGCCGCTATGCTACCGAACAGGATTTTTGTGATCTTTTTCATGATGCTCCTCCCTTTTGTGTTAACTTAAAATTTAAGGTTCCAATCCAACTGCAAAAGATGCGTGGGGCTATAGCCCAGGTCATCGGTCGATGTTTTGCCCAAGCTTTGGCTATAATAATAATCAAGGGCGAGGGTCGTGTTCTTCCCGATCCCGTATTCAAGGCTCGCTTCATAGCTCTTCATATAGGTCTTTCCGCTATAGCGGTCGGAATCCGGAAAGATGTCCATCCAGGCATCGCGCCCCAGCTTGGCAAAAAGCATTTTTGCTTGCCATTGGCCTTTTTCGCTTACTTTTTCAGCGCCGAATTTAAGACCGGCGGCAAAACCGCTTTTTGAACTCTCCACGTCCTTGGAATAATTGTAAATACCCTCCCCAAAGATCGCTGCATAAGGAACGATCCCGCCTAAAGGTTCCTTAATACCCAATTCAAGGCTGGGGTTGACCGAGTTATAATTATAGGCATAGTTGCCATTTGCATTCTTTGTATTCGTCGACTGATTCCTGAATGTCCCTCGTTTTTCCACTCCACTGAAGAAATAATTTGCCAAGGCGCCTCTTAAGCTCAACGCAGGGCTAATGGCATAATTAAATCCGGGCTGGATGACCCCTATGACCGGATATTTAGATTCTTTTGTAATATCCTCGTCGAGAACAAAGAGAAGAGTGTTCATGAAAACGTCCGTTGAGGGGGATATTTTGCGGGTCAATTTTACGGCAGCCCCCTCAGGGTTAAGATCGGTGTCCCAAAGAAGGTCACTTGGCTCCCACACAGGATTCTTGAATTTCCCTCCGATCAAGGTGATGTCCTTTGTCACGGCATATTCGCCATAGGCGTAGTCCAGAATGATGTTTTTGAATGATCCGGGCGTATTATTGTTATAGCTTGAGTCCTTGCTCCCGCTTTGGCCAAGCGTGATATTGGTCGAACGCGGATCGCTTACCTTACCTGTTGCAATACCGATGCCGACCTTCATCTGATCGTTGATCTTTGATTCGACGCCGAGACGGGCGCGAATGCGGGCACGATTCTCTACATCTCCGTAGGCATTGCGGTCATATTGATAACGCAAACGGAAATCACCCTTTAGCTTCGTATTTTGGATCCAAGCTGGAAGTGCATCATAGCTGCCTTTGGCAATTTGTTTTTTTACCTCTTCCCTGGTCTCTGTCACGAGTTCCTGCGCTTCGCCTTGGGTAAGGACCCCCTTCTCGACCAATTTCTGAACCAACAGGTCGATCTCACCTGCTTTGGCCTGCGGCACCAAAACGCATGTTCCTAAAAAAAGAATAAAGGCCATTGATAGAATTTTTCTCATCCCCACCTCCTTTTTAAAAATAACGGTTATGCCATATGGCTATGGTCTAACTATAAAAGAGGCGCGTGACAGGATGATGACGAGGATGTGAAATCTTTGTGAATTCTAGAAATGAAGGAGGGACAACCTTTTAGGCCACGGGGAGCGTAAAACTGAAGGTGGACCCTTTTAAAGGATCGGAGATGACCCAAACCTGGCCGTGATGAGCAAGGACAATGTGCTTTACGATAGACAGTCCCAGGCCGGTGCCGCCAAGTTCGTTCGAACGCGCTTTGTCGACGCGATAAAAACGCTCGAAAATACGCGGGATGTCTTCTGCGGGGATGCCGATACCCGTATCAGAGACGTCGACTTGGATAAATTTTCCTGAAGGGAAAGCAGAAACAACGATCTTTCCTTTTTGAGGCGTATATTTAACGGCATTATCAAGTATATTAAGGAAGACCTGTGATAAACGTTTATCATCTGCAAGGACCTTGGGTAAACGGTCAGGGATCTGGCAGATGACTTCCAATGATTTTTCGCTTATGGCCTTTTTAAGAACACCGAGGCAGCGGACCGCTAAAGGCTTAATCTCGGTTGGCAAGAACTCCATCTGCATTTTATTGGATTCGATCCTGGCCAGGTCAAGCAGATCACTGATAAGGCTTGCTAAACGGTTGCTTGATTCGTAAATGATACGGATAAAATCTTTTGCATTCGCCTTGTCCTCTAAGGCACCCTCGAGCAAGGTCTCTGCATACCCTTTAATACTTGAGATCGGCGTACGTAGCTCGTGGGAGACGTTAGCGACAAAATCCTGCTTCATCTTTTCAAGTTTTCTAAGTTCTGTAATGTCATGAAAGACCAGAACAGCGCCTTCAAGTTTCCGGTGGCGCACAATAGGCGCGCCGCTGACCTTAAACGTTCTGTCGGCTGAATCTGTCAGGACGATCTCTTGGCTGATGTGCTCGTGGCTTTGACCAAGGATCTTATCGACCATTTGCTGAACAGCGGCATAGCGGATGACCTCAATGGGCCTTCGGCTCTCAGGAACAAGATCGACCAGAAAGATCTTCCTTAACGATGGGTTCGTCAGAATGATCTCCCCTTTTTGGTTGACGACCATCACTCCCTCCATCATGCTTGACAGTACGGCATCAAGCTTCGCCCCTTCTTGCTTGATCGTTTCGAGCTTCTTTACGATCTCTTCGGCCATGTGGGTCAAAGCCATTGCAAGATCACCGACTTCGTCTCTGGTGTAGATCGAAGGCTTTCGGGCAAAATCCCCTTTTGCCATAGACCTGGCAATGGAGGCCATTTCCGACAAAGGTTTAGAAATAATAAAAGAAATAAGGGCTGTGAGAACAAGACTGAGAAGAAAGACCGCAACAAGGGCCCAAGCGACTATAACGACCAATTTCTTTTCAACAGCCTCTATGTGAGAAAGCGGAAGGGCAAATCTTAATAACCCGATTTTCTGATCGCCGCCGAAAGGAACAGCCATATAGATCATGTACTGTTTTGTCGTGTAACTATAATGTTTGCTGACCCCAAAATCTTTCTGGATGGCGTCTTGAACTTCCGGCCTGTCGCGATGGTTCGCGACCTTCGCAAGCTGATCACTGCTCAAATCACTGTCGCCGACCACTGTCCCATCATAGGAAATGATCGTCACGCGAAGTCCGAGGGCTTTTCCAATATCATCTGCTATGGCATCAGGTGAAGAAAATTCCTGGCCGACGATCTTGTTTTCGACAAAATCTTTGCCCAAAAGCAATTCATGTTTGAGATTGTCCCTCAGGTTGGATTCCAGATAAGCTTTGAGGTTGGAGGTAAGGAAAAAATATCCGGCCAAAAGCGCAATGACAGCGGTAGAACAAAAAGCCAGTGTGATCTTCCAATGAAGTTTAATTCTCATCATCTGACCTGAATTTATAGCCAAGGCCGACGATCGTCTCAATAAGCTTTCCTGCCTTGCCCAGTTTTTCTCTCAATCGTTTGATGTGCGTATCGACCGTACGCGTATAGATCTCCGCTTCCATCCCCCAAACATCCAAAAGCAGGGTGTCTCTGGTTTGAACGCGGCCAGCGCGCTGCATCAATAAGGCTAAAAGCTTGAACTCCATCAACGTTAGAACGATTTTCTTCCCGTCAACCGTTGCTTCATGCTCGGGGATATTGAGGCGCAAAAGGCCGGCGTGAAGGACATCTTTTTTTATTTCCCTTATCTTGCCGCGTTTGAGGATCGCTTTGATCCTTAGCGATAACTCCCGCGGACTAAAGGGCTTGACCATATAGTCATCTGCGCCAAGCTCAAGGCCGACGATCCGGTCGACTTCCTGCCCCTTAGCGGTCAACATAATAACGGGAATCTCTTTATGCTTGTCGTCTTGACGGATCCTTCGGCAAACTTCAAAGCCGTCCATCTTCGGCAGCATAAGGTCCAGGACGATAAGGTCGATCGGCTCTTTTTCGAGAATATCCAGGGCCTCCTCCCCTGTAATGCTCGTCATGCAATCATAACCATCTTTATCGAGATTGTATTTTACAAGCTTTAAGATATTTTTGTCGTCTTCGACGATGAGGATCTTTGCCAAAACCATAACCTTTCTAAAATTTAAATATGATAAACCTTGCTCTTTTTTCCAATGATTCCCTGATCCAAACTAAAAAGGCAATCGAAAAGTTTTTCCTTGAACGTGGCCGGGCCTTTAGAAATTTTAGCAGCGCATTCTGCTGCGATTTCAAAACAAACCAAACCGCTTGCAGCCGCCTTCACCAAATCTTTTTCAACTGCTGCAAAGGTGCCGATCACGGATGCCGCCATACATCCTGTGCCAACCACATGCGTCATCATCGGGTCGCCGTTTTTAACCACCAATGTCTTGCGGCCATTGGTGATAATATCTTCTTTACCGGTCACGACAACTACACAATTTCGTTTGCTCGCTAAATTTTGCGCAATCAGAACAAGGTTCTGCTTGACATCGCCTGCGTCAACGCCTTTTGTAACAACTGCTTCCCCTGCGATGCGCGCGATTTCCGACGCATTTCCTTTAATAATATCAATTCGTAATTCGTCTAAAAGCTCAAATGATTTTTGATCGCGAAACGCTGTAGCCCCGGCACCGCAAACATCCAAGACAACCGGGATGCCTTTGCGATTAGCAGCTTTAGCTGCTAATCGCATCGACTCCACAAATTCTGTTGTAAGCGTTCCAATATTTAAGACAAGGCTGGAAGAAATGGCCGCCATGTCCGCGACCTCTTCCTTGGCATGCGCCATCACAGGTGAGGCACCCAAGGCCTTCACGATATTGGCACAATCATAGATCGTGACCCAATTGGTTATATGATGGATAACCGGCTTTTGCTCACGGACCTTCTTAAGAATTTTATAGGCGTCGATCTTTAATTTCATCATTGGATATTGCACGTATCCTTAATCTTCTTGATCTTTGCGTCGATCTCATCGTTATATTCACCGGTCGCGACTTTCCCGCGGTCCAGATAATCTCCATGCAAAATAGCCCTTGCCGCAGATGCCGGGACAACCATCTTCACACCGGATTTGGCCTGATCAGATGTTGATATTTTCTCGCCTTCCAAGATCTTGATGTCCGCTTGTGCCGTACTGCAATCAATAGGCCGTTTGATATCGGCCTTGGCCCTATCCGGAATAGGGTCCGTGTAGGCACATCCGGACACGACCAAAAAAGCGCACAGACTTAACCACGATACTTGTTTCATTTTTCGCTCCTTATGATTTTATATTGATGAATATTATGTTTTGCCTATGGAAAAAGCCGTACCTAAATGTTTTCCCGTTCCGTAATAAGTGCGACCGGCCGGATTAAAGCTGAAGGGCTTTATCTTCTCTATGTCAGGGATCTTTGTGTCTTTTAGAAAACCGTCATCGACCTTGATATCTTTGATCTCGCCAATAAATTGTGTGTGCAAACCGATCTTGACGATTTGGATCACGTAACATTCCAAGACTAAAGGAAACTCCTTGATATAAGGAGCATCTACCAGATCACTTTTTACAGCCGTAAGTTTCATGGAGGCAAGTTTATCCTCTGAGGCGCCCGACTTGATGCCTAAGTAATCGGCCTCTTTGATATATTTTTCCGACGGAATATTGACCGTGAATGCCTTTCGCTCCATGATATTGCCATAGCTATACGTGGCTTCGCGTAACGAAATAGCGACACATGGCGGCATAGAGCAGCAAATACCGCCCCACGCGACCGTCATCGCGTTGGGCTTTCCCTTTTTATCATAACTAGCGACAACAAAGACCGGTGTGGGAAAAACAATGGTGTTCGGCCCGATAGATTTTTTCATTGACGACCTCCAGGAGTTAAACAATCACAACCTTGCTTAAATCATCTTTATTCTTTGGATATTTCATCTTAAGTCGTTTTAGGGCATCAACGACCACACGGGCAATAATAAGATTACGGCACCATTTCTTGCTGGACGGAATAATATACCAAGGCGCCCACGGCGTGCTTGTATTTTTCATCACATCTTCATAAGCACTCATGTATTTAGACCAAAGTTCTCGCTCAGCCACATCACTTAAAGCAAACTTCCAATGCTTTTTAGGGTCTTCAAGCCGCTCCATTAAACGCTTTCTTTGCTCATCCTTATCAATATGCAAAAAAAACTTCAAAATCACAGCCCCTTCTTGCGCAAGCATCTGCTCAAAATTATTAATCTGTGCATAGCGCCTCTTTATTTCAGAGGAAGAAACGAGATTATGCACGCGGTCAACGAGGACATCTTCATAATGGCTGCGATTAAAAATAACGATCTCGCCTTTAACGGGAACTTGTTTATGAATACGCCAGAGATAATCATGGTCACGCTCTTCTTGCGTCGGAACCTTAAAAGAGGCAACACGTACGCCCTGAGGATTAACGCCCTGAAAAACCATCCGAATTGTGCTGTCCTTGCCTGCCGTATCCATCGCTTGCAAAACGATCAATATTTTGTGCTTATGTTCGGCATACAAAAGCCCTTGGAGCTCCTGAAGTGCGCCGTGAAGCGCCTCAAGCTCTTTGAGAGCTTTTTCTTTATTGCCATCCATAATCTTTGTTTCACAAGCGCGCAATTTTGATAAATGAATCGTTGCCTTTGATTTAACTCGGCAACGATCAATGATTTTGGAATGAAAACTCATGGCTAAAAAACTCCTTAAAGATATGTTTGATTATAGCCAAAAGATTCTCTGCGGGCAAAGGTTTTCTCGCAGGGTTCTTCTCCAATAAAAAATTATCAGCAAATGGAAATTATTCGTACCGGAGCGCTTCAATGGGGTTGAGTTGAGAGGCTTTATTGGCCGGCCAAAGTCCGAAAATAACACCGACGAACAGTGAAAAAACGGTCGCCAAAGCGATCGATGCCCAAGAGATCCTTACCGACCACCCTGCCGCAAAGGTTATCAAAAAAGATATCCCGCCCCCGAACATGACCCCGGCCAAACCGCCGATAAAGGACATCAAGACCGCTTCAATAAGGAATTGGGTCATGATATCTTGGTTGTTGGCACCGATGGCTTTGCGCAAGCCGATCTCGCGTGTACGCTCAGTAACAGAGACCAGCATGATATTCATGATACCGATCCCGCCCACCAAAAGGGATATGGCGGCGATCGCACCAAGCAACAAAGACATGGTCTTCGTCGTTGATGTTAACGTATTTTTGATATCGGCCATATTGCGGATCTGAAAAGAATCTTTTTGGTCATCCGTGATCAAGCGATGTTGCTTAATGATAAGCTTTGTGATGGCCTCTTGTGCGCTGTCGATCAGATCAGCGCTTTTTGCTTCTACGTAAATAGAATCGATATATTCTTTGCCCAGGACACGATACATGGCCGTTGTGATGGGGATGATCACGGTATCGTCCTGGTCCTGCGGCCCTGTCGTTCCCTTGACCGGCAGGATCCCGATCACTTTAAAGTTGATCAAATTTATCTTAACGGTCTTTCCGACGGGATTATTGCTGCCAAAAAGCTCCTTGACCACTGTCATGCCCAGCAAGGCCACCTTATCCCTTTTTTTAACCTCGTCTTCCGTAAAGAACCTTCCGATCGTTGGCTCAGCCGAGCGAAGTTTGGCATAATCAACGCTCACGCCTTCGATGCGCGTGTTCCAATTTTTGTTCGTGTAAACGACTTGGGCCCTGCTATTTACCGACGGGCTTGCGCTCTTGACATAGGCATTTAGCTTCCTGATGGCAACCACATCTTTAAAAGTAAAACGTGTCGACGTGACCTTGCCCCCAAAAGTTGATCCACTTTTTGTGATAGAATGATGGTAACAGAAAGGGGTCAGTCATGGCAAGAAAGAAATTCTCTCCCGAGCAGATCATCCTGAAGCTTCGGGAGATCGAG
>Ga0172368_10000664_pt1 | contig 49071 bp, 32 predicted proteins | sample Lak11m_FD_114540 | JGI IMG/M metagenome (GOLD analysis project Ga0172368, IMG submission 114540) | Freshwater microbial communities from Kabuno Bay, South-Kivu, Congo - kab_022012_11m | ecosystem: Environmental > Aquatic > Freshwater > Lake | place: Democratic Republic of the Congo: South-Kivu... | reverse complement strand
CTTTCGCTCTCTTTTCCTCTTCTCCTGCGTTATTTTGCAGAAAGAGCAGGCCAGTCCTTTGTTGCATGCTCCGCACATCAATCCTATTGACAATTCGGCGAACAGGTGTATTATTCAGATATGATTCCCCTCTCTCCGATCTCCAAGCCATGCACCTGCCGTTACGGCTGTTTAGTGCCTGACGGCAGTTCAGTCGAAGGAGGAGGAAATCTTACGGGTACAAATCGATGGTTTTTTTCAATTCGTGCGTAAAATACCTATTCTTATGTTAAATATCGCTGGGTACGGTGGCGGAGACCCCGGCTGAAAAGGGGCAGTTCCCCTGCTTGTCGAATCTACCGCCAGACCACTACCCGGGAGGCACATCATGGCAGAGCGACTGGCCTACATCAACGGCGATTATTTTCCGGAGCCGGAGGCGAAGATCTCCATCTTCGACTCGGCGGTCATGCTCGGTGACTGCGTGACCGAGTCCACGCGCACCTTTGCGCAGCAGCCATTCAAGCTGCACGACCACATCGACCGGCTGTATAAGTCGCTGAAGGTCTGCCGCTACCCGCAGGAGCTGACGCCGGACGAGATGGAGGCGGTGACGCTGGAGGTGTTCGCGCGCAACAGGCCGGCCTACGGGTCGGACGAAGATTGCTGGATCGTGCACAACATCTCGCGGGGCGGGTATCATGCCTCCGGCGACCAGTCCAAGCGCCGGGCGTGGACGCTGATGATCCTCACGCTGCCGATGGACCTGCGCTACTGGGCGCGCTTTTACCTGCACGGTTGCCACGCCGTCACCCCGCCCACCCGCATGATGCCGGCGCAGAGCCTGGACCCGAAGATCAAAAACCGCAGCCGCATGTCCTACACGCTGGCCGAGCTGGAGGCGAAACTGGTCGATCCCGACGCGCAGGGCATTCTGCTCGACGCCAACGGCTACCTGACGGAGAACAAGGGCGGCAACTTCTTCCTGATCTCCGACGGCGTGCTGAAAACCCCGCGCACCGTGCAGGCGCTGGACGGTGTCACCCGCCGCACCACGCTGGAGATCGCCCACTCGCTGGGCATCCCCACCGAGGTGTGCGACCTGCAGCCCTACGACGTCTACACCGCCGAGGAAGCCTTCTTCACCAGCACCCCCTACTGCATGATGCCCGCCACCAAATTCAACGGCCTGCCGGTCGGCGACGGCACTGTCGGTCCCGTCACCCGGCAATTGCTGCAGGGCTGGTCCGACCTGACCGGCGTAGATATCGTGGAGCAGGCGCTGTCACAGTTGACGGTGGAGGAAAGGACGGAGTTGGAAAAACAGGCGTGACACAGGGACGACAGATCATGCGATCTTTTTGTCGCGTGTCTGCTGATAAAACGCCTTCTTCTGCTCCGCGGTCATCCCTTGCGTCTGGTAGTAATGCAGCAGACGGACATAATGCACCTGCTGCATGGTTTCGTCATTTGGGAACTCTTGACGCACCTCATCCCAGATGGCTTGCTTTTCAGTTTCAGACAGTATTCGCATAACGCACTCCTCACAGTTCGGGGGGCGTGACAATCTCAATCGGACCGTACCCACTCAACGCGTTGAGTAAATTTATTTCTCGTCGTGTCGCAACCTTGACCAGGTGCTTGTAATTCCAGCTTGCGAAATAACCCAGGCCATGCACAACAGCAATAGCCACATGGTCAGCATCAGCAGCGAATTTTCGCGGAAATATACCGCGTTCAACGTATTCCGCCGAAAGGATTAAAGCCTCATCAGTTACTGGAAGGACCTGAAAATCACGCAATAGATTTTCCATCGCATTCCTGCGATCCGCATCCGGCGTATCGCGTATCTCCTGCAGGGTGATCTCCGAGATCAGAGTTGTGTAATAAGGAAGTCGTGACTCCCAGAATAGTTGTGTCAGCTGCTGCCGGTCCGGTGTTCTCCCATCGATATAGGCACTTGGTACCGTAGTATCAAGATAGAGGCCGGGTTTCTTCATGAAGTCAGTATACATCGGAATGTCTTACCTGTCAGCCGGAAGCTCTGTTCTAATCTGCCGGCTATTTCGCCACGATTCCTAAAGAAGGCAGCGCTCATCGGGAGAGTGGTCGATGGTATGATTTCGTTGACCTTATACCAGCTTCTCGATCCGCTTCCAATCCTCGATCGCCGCTCGCAGCACCTCCTCGGCCTTCGGGCCGCGGCGCTTGAAGCCTAGCTCGTCGGTGAGCTCGTCGAGGATCTCCTCGTCGGTGCGCAGGCGGCCGTCGGAGTGCAGCCAGCGGATGAGCATGACCAGGTCGCGGCGGCTGTAGTCGGCCAGGTTCTCCTGTGTCGTCACGCGGGGCTTGTTGCCGCGCGGGGTGGGGGAGGGGTCGGCCGCGGGCTCGGATGGTGGGGGAGCGGAGACCGGTTCCGCCACGTTCTCATCACCGGCGTCGTCTTTGTCAGCCTGGGCGACGGCCTGGCGGTAGATCTCGGTCAGGCGGGCCAGCTCCTCGTCCCGGCGCATGAGCCAGTCGACGGCCCACAGGCGGGTGAAGCGCCAGCCCAGTGACTGCAATTGCTGGCGGCGCAGGCGGTCGCGGTCGCGGGCGGTGGGGGCGGAGACGTAGGCGCCGCCATCGGTCTCCACGGCCAGCACCAGCCGCTCGGGTCGTTGCGGATGCGGGGCCGCGCACTCCAGCCGGTAGCGCGAAGTGCCCCAGTGCGTGCGCACTGGAACACCAGCCGCTGTCAGTGCCGAAGCCACGTCGGCCAGGAAGGGGTCTTCCGCCTCCGCCGACTGCCGGTCCTGCAGCGACAGCCCGTGGTGCGCCGCGTATTCCAGGTAGGCGCGCAGCAGCTCCACCCCGCGGGCGGAGGAGCGGGTGGGGTCCATGTCTGTGTGATCAAACGAGGAGACCAGCGTCAGCCGCTCCCGCGCGCGGGTGATGGCCACGTTCAGCCGCCGCTCGCCGCCGGCGGTGAGCAAGGGGCCGAAGCGGTACGGCACTTTCCCCGACTTGTCCTTGGCATACCCGACGGAGAGGATGATGGCGTCGCGCTCGTCACCCTGCACGCGCTCCAGGTTCTTCACGAAGAACCGCTCGGCTTGCTGTTCGCTGAAGAAGTCGTCCAGCTCCGGGTGGCCGTCCAGCGCGTCGTCGAGGGCGTCCTGGATGCTCGCCGCATGCTTGATGCCCAGCGCAATCACGCCCAGCGTCTCGTGCGGCCGCTGCTGCGCGTGCTCCAGCACCAGCTCGACCACCCGCCGCACTTCCGCCGCCGAGCTGTCGGTGTCCTCCGTGCCCGGTTCATTGACCAGCACATGGCTCACCGCCACCGACTTGCCCACACCGGGGAAGGTGACCAGGCGGTCATCGTAGATGTGGTGGTTGGAGAAGGCGATCAACGCCTCGTCGCGGCTGCGGTAGTGCCACTCCAGCGACCACGGCTCCAGGAAGGCGGAGAGCAGGTCGAGCAGGCTCTCGAAGCCCTCGGTCGGCGCGGCCTCCTCCGCCGGCTCGTCCGCTTCGCCGGGCATGAAGAAGATGGTGGGTGGCAGTTGGTGCTTGTCGCCGGCCACCACCGCCTGCCCCGCGCGCAGCAGGGCGGGCACCGCATCCTCCGGCAGCACCTGGCTCGCCTCGTCGAAGATCACCACGTCGAAGTAGCGACGGTCGGCGCCGAGGAGCTGGCTGACGGACAGCGGGCTGGCCATCCAGCACGGGCACAGGGCGGTAAGCACGTCCGGAGCCTGGGACAGCAGCGATCTCAGCGGCAGGTGGCGTGTCTTCTTCTCCGCCTCGCGCCGCACCAGCGCCTCCTGGTCGGGGAAGCGGTTCATCACCTCCACGGCATGCTCGCCGTGTGCTCGCCGCACCCGCGCCGCCGCGGCCTGCAGGCGCTGCCGGTCCAGTTCGCAGAACTCTTCCACGAAGCGCTCGTGCGCGCGCCCGTTGAAGCCGCCGATGGCCGCGTCTTCGTAGCGCGCCGCGTCCAGGCAAGAGGCGAGCCAGGCGTAATCGAAGATGCGCGGCCAGCGCTCGGGTTCCGGCCGGCAGGCGCGAATCTCCTCGACCAGCGGTTCGATACCGAGCTGTGTCAGCTCATGCTGCAGCTCACGCAGGCGGGGCAGGCGGAGCGGGGTCTGCCGGTCGGCATCGAGCGCGGTCAGCAACTGCTCCGTGTCGTCGAGGGAGAGGGTGAACAGCTTGTGTGCGGGCAGCAGCGGGTCGAGTGCAGCCAGATCGAAAACCGCCGCCTCCAGCGCCTGCCGCACCGCGCTGTCGACCGGTACCGGCGCGGAGGACAGGGTCCGCCAGCGATGAAGCTGCTCCGCCGCTGTCTGCAGCACCTGCAGTAAGGCCGACGGCTGCATATCCGCGCACTTCAGCGCCTCCACCCTGGCGCAGGCTGCCCGGTATTTGCCGTCGCCCAGCCGCTGCAGCCACCGCCCGACGGCGCCACTCCCGGAAGGCGCATAATCGGCGACCAGCGTATCCAGATCCTCGGCGAAGATCTCCGGACGGAAATGCCCCAGCGTCGCCGTGATGTCGTTAAGCAGATCGACGAGGTTGCGCAATTCGTTCAGCGTGGCCGGCGGGCGCATCTCCGGCAGGGAGACGAGGGCCGTGCGCAGTGCGGGCAGACGATCGCGCTGTAGCCGCTCTGCCAACTCCAGCGCGCGCTCCACCGCGGCGCCGTCCGGCAGCGCGGCTTCCGCCCACGGTGACGGGTCGGCGCCGGTGAGCAGGCCGCCGAAGCCGCCGGCCTCCGTCAACAAGGCGCGCACGCGCTCCGCCGCCTTCGCGTCCAGCGCCGCCAGGTGCGCACCGCGCCAGCGCGTCTTGCCCTGCTCTTCCGGCGGTACGCGCAGCAGGCGGCCGAGGATGGCGAAGGCGCTCAATCCGGAGGGTAGGCGCGGGGTGTTCATGCGGGCGGCATGCTCGTTCAGCCGGCGCCGGCGTTCCGTGAAGCGCTCGTGCAACTCCTCGTATTCCGCGGGCGCGGCGTCGCGCACCAGCGCCAGGCTCTCCGCCAGCCGCTGCATCACTTGCCGGCGCGAGATGTCGGCGCCGTGCAGATCCAGCGCCAGCCGCCCGAGTCCGGCGCGGTCCAACCGGTTCAACACCACGTCCAATGCTGCGCGCTTTTCCGCCACGAAGAGCACCCGCCGGCCCGCCGCCACCAGCGCGGCGATCAGGTTGGCGATGGTCTGGCTCTTGCCGGTGCCGGGCGGACCCTGGATCACGCCGCTCTGCCCGGCCAACACGGCGGCAATCACCCGCTGCTGGCTGGAGTCGGCGTCGAAGACGAGGAACTCATCGTCAGGGGAGGTGCGGTCGAGGCTGGCCGGGTCCACCTCCGTGCGGTTGGCGGTGATCGCCGCGCGCGCCTGGCCGTCGCCGGCGAGGGCGGCGATCAGGTCATGGGCGGCCAGCTCGTTCACCCGCTCCTGCAGGTCCTGCACCATCGCCATCTTCTGGAAGGCGAAGTTGCCCAGCACGGCGCGGGCGTCGATGTTGAAGCCGGCCACCTCGCGCGCGGCTTCCGCCAGCTTCGCATACACGGCCACGGGGTCGAAAGGCTGGTCGTCAGGGGCGTCCAGCAGTCCTTCTTCGGTGATCTCGCAGCCGAATTGATCCGCCAGCACGTGCAGCAGCACCAGGTTGACCTGCGCTTCGCCGGTGCGCTGGAGGGCAAAGCCACGCCCGTCCCGCCCGTGGCGCTCGATGGCCACCGGCACCAGCAGCACCGCCGCCGCCGGCGCCCGTCCCTCGTCCTCCGTCGTCCACGTCGCCAGTCCCAGTGCGAGGAAGAGGGTGTTCAGGCCCTTCTCCTCCAGGTTCGCCAGCGCGCGGCGGCGGATCTCCTGCACGTTGATGCCCAGCTTGCCGGGGTCCGTACTGGGGAGGAGGCGAGTGAAGGAGACGGTGACAGGTCGGCCGCCGTCAGGTCGAGGGTGCCGCGGCTCAGGTCGCGGAAGAACAGCAGGTTGTTGCGCCGCGACAGGTCATACAGCCGCCGCACCCACCCCTCGCACGCCCGCGTCACCGCCGCCGCACGGGCATCCCCCGCCGGCACCCGGTGCCCCACTGCTTCGGACGAAACGCTCATGCACCTTCTGTTCCACGTCGAGGGGGCGGATTCCTGCGAGATAAGAGAGCGGTGAAAGGCACATTCCAGTCTGGAAGGGTGCGAGAGCCCCGCCTGAATCCGAGAAGGCTTACCGATTAAAGGTGGGGCTCTCGCACCCTTCCAGACTGTGAATGTGCTCTCCACCGCTGATTTACAAAAGGGACAAACCTCTATCCTTCCACGGTGAAGGTGCCGGACAGGTCGCTGACCATCACCTGGAATTCGCCCGGCTCCACCACCCAGCTCATCTCGTCGTTGAACAGCTCCAGATCGTCCCGGCCGAGGGTGAAGGTGACGGTTTTGCTCTCGCCGGGCGCCAGCTCGATCTTTTCGAAGCGGCGCAAGGACTTGACGGGGGTAGTGACGGAGCTGTAGAGATCGCGCAGGTAGAGCTGCACGACTTCCTTGCCCGCGCGGTCGCCGGTGTTGCTGACGGTCACCTTCACCGTGACCGAGCCATACGGCGAGATGCGCTCCGGCGAGATCGCCAGCTCGGAGTAGGCGAAGCTGGTGTAGCTCAACCCGTACCCGAAGGGAAAGAGCGGGGTGGGCGAGGAGAAGACGTAGTCGCGGCCCGGTGTTTCCGGCGTGCCGGGGCGGTGGTAGTAGCCGCCGGCAGAGGGCTTGTGGTTGTAAAATGCCGGGACGTGGCCGGCGCTGCGCGGCACGGTGATGGTCAGCTTGCCGGAGGGGTTGACGCTGCCGAAGAGGATCTCCGCCAGCGCGTGGCCGCCTTCTTCGCCGGGGTACCAGGCCTCGAGGATGGCGGGCACCTGCTCCGCGATCCACTCGCTGCTGATGGGGCGGCCGTTGAGCAGCACCACGATCACCGGCGTGCCGGTCTCCGCCACCGCGCGCACCAGCTCCTCCTGCACGCCGGAGGGAGAGAGCTCGGTGCGGTCGTACCCCTCGCCGCAGGTGGCGCTGCCGGTGTCGATGCCCCAGCCGGTGCCGCCCAGCGCGTGGCTGGTCTCGCCGATGCAGATCACCGCGGCGTCGGCGGCCTTTGCGGCCTCCACCGCTTCCGCAAAGCCGTCTTTCGACAGGCCGTAGAGCTCACATCCCTTGGCGTAATGAATCTCGGTCTCGCCCGACACCGCGGCTTTGATCCCCTGCAGCGGCGACACGGCGCGCTCCACGGGACGGGTGTAGTCACCGAGTTGCGCCATCGCCGCGTTGGGGCCGATGACGGCCAGTGAGCGAATCCGCGGGCTCAACGGGAGGAGGTTGCTCTCGTTCTTCAGCAGGATGATCGACTCGCGGGCGATCTCGCGCGCCAGCTCCCGGTGCTCCGGGCAGTTGATCACCGTGAGCGCTTCCTCATCGGCATACGGATTTTCGAAGAGCCCGGCGGCGAATTTGACGTGCAGGATGCGCAGCACCGCGCGGTCGACCAACTCTTCGGGGATGACCTTGTGCTGCACCATGTCGATCAGGTGTTGCCCGAAGCCGAAATCGCTGGGCGCCTCCAGGTCCATGCCGGCTTCCAGCGCCAGCCGTCCGGCTTCCGCCGGCGTGGCGGCGGTGCGGTGCATGCTGTGCAGCATATCGATGGCGCCGTAATCCGAGTAGGTGTAACCCTTGAATCCCCACGCTTCGCGCAGCACGCGGGTGAGCAGCAGGTAGGATTGCGAGGCGGGCACGTCCATATATTCACTGTAAGCGGGCATCACCGACAGCGCGCCGGCCTCCACCGCCGCGCGGAAGGGCGGCAGGTAGGTGGTGAACAGGTCGCGCAGACTGCCGGCCACCGGCGCCAGGTTGACGCCGGCCTCCGGACTACCGTGGGCGGCGTAGTGCTTGAGGGTGCAGACGAGGTGCTCGCGGTCGATGCCCGGCCCGCTCCCCTGCATGCCCTTCACGTAGGCGACGCCGAAACGGCCGGTCAGATACGGGTCTTCGCCGTAGGTCTCCTCCACCCGGCCCCAGCGCGGATCGCGTGCCAGGTCCAGGTCAGGCGCCAGCGCCTGCGCCACACCCACCGCCCGCGCCTCGCCGGCGATCGCCGCGGCCATGGCGCCGATCAGCCGTGGGTTCCACGTGCTGGCCAGCCCGATGGCTTGCGGAAAGACCGTCGTTCCGTCCGACATGTGCCCGTGCAGACATTCGGCGATGACCAGCGCCGGGATGCCCAGCCGCGTCTCCTCGACCAGGTAGCGCTGCAGCGCGTTGACCGTGTTCGCGTTCGTCCGCGGGTCGCGGCGCGGGTCCTGCAGTGTGCCGATGCCCATCTCGCCGAAGGTCTCGCGGAGCGCGGCGGGGTCGACGTCATCGCCGCGCAGAAATTCCGCGGCGTCGCGCTGGCTCATCTGGCGCACCTTCTCCTCCAGCGTCATACGGTTGAGCAGATCTTGCGCGCGCGCCTGAGCGGGCTGCGAGGGGTCGCGGTAAAGAGCGTTCTCGGTCGGCATGGCTTCATCCTCCGGGTGATATTGTTCGGTTTAGCGATAACATCTCCTTCCGGAGATCTCCTGTCAGGTACCGAGTTGTCGAACATAAAAAGAAGTGCCCGGCAATAATATTGCCGGGCACTTCAGAGACCTTTCGGTGTATTGTCAACCATTATCCGATTGCGGCGACTTGGATACTTCCTGCATATGAGCCTTGACTTGTTCAGGGTCCGTGCTTGCGGATTCTGCGACATAGATGAGTTCGCTAAGCGAGTACCCCAAAACATGTGCAATGCTCTGCAGCATACACAAGTTTAACCTGGTCGTATTACGGTGCTCATTCTCGATCATTGAGATGCTCGATTGCCTGACGCCAGCGCGTTCGGCGAGCATCGCCTGAGTCATGCCACGCATTTTGCGTAAGATGCTGACGGTAACCCCCACACGTAGATGAATATCTACGTGTGGGGTCTTCTTCTGTCCCATATCGTCAAGTGAAGTTGTCCATCCCAATTCTTACCTCCTCTACAATGCGCAAATAGCTGATGATAGCTTCTTCGATTTCCTCAAAGGGATCACCATTCGCATATTGTGCGCATATGTGGTCCAAAAGCGAATTGAGTTCTTCGATTTTGACTGGGTCGCATTTCTCTAAACCCAGTTCGAGAAGCTTCAATTCGACATTGATTTTCGCCAGGCGGAGTGAAATTCGTAATTCTTCTCCGCTCTGCGGAACCTGTAACTTCGGAATAGATGCCATGTCCAATACTCCTTGTCATTGAAATATATGGACCCTGGCACCAAGACCCACCAGATGAATCAATTGTTATCGCTATGCGATAACTAATTAAGCCGGGAAATCGCCTTCATGAGCCAAGCTACCCGATATCAACCTTACTGTTCAGCAAATTTCAGGATATCGGTGTTGGCTCGTCAATGCATTAGTAGAAGTCATCTGCCAAGAATGAATTGATTTTATTTCCCGTCCCCGTGCCGTCCTGGGCCAAGCGCCCAGGATAAACACTGATTCCGTCTAGCGGGTCACATGCAGCTGTGCGACCCGGTAAACCATTGTCTTTCCTCCCATCGTCTGCCAGCTCAATGCACGAACTGACGAACCCATTCTCAACCTTGGCAATCAGCAGATCGCCATCGATCCAATACCCGAACGATTCGTTTGTTGGTGATTGGCCATCCCTCCTTAATACTTTGATGCCACACCTCTCAACGGTCATTGATAGCATGGGGAAAAGCTCATCGGATCGATCGCTTTTCATTTCCCCATGTAAAAGGTCCGGTAGATTGTCATACAAGTGATATGGCCAGATTCGAGAATCTCGCAGGTCTGATTCAACCTTCGTTTGAGTTTCGACACTGTGGTCGTCAGTCGCGACAGCGTTTTCCTCGATCTGGTGATCACTCGCAGGAGTTTCACCTGGCGTTGACACACCAGGTGCATTTTTGAACGGATAGTAGATCTGGAATGGGATTTCCAACACACCCAAACCAGCCGGATTGAAGTTGATTGGGTCCCTGTGCGGATGAAACCATTCGGTGAGGTTTGTTAATTTGAACAGATCGTCGTTAGCACCAACTAGTTCAGCATATCGATACGTCAGATGGTGAGACAGCTTCAGACGCCGATCGTCACTCGCAGGTTGGAGCAGGTATGCATTTAAACAAAGAGCTATCTGCCGGTCGGAGTACTTGGTATATTTCGTGAGTTGAGAGTACAACCTTTCGTATTTGTTCCAGATTGTATCGTCTGGCAATGTGGTAACCGTATCCAACTCTCTCTTGTAAAAGGGCCAGATAGGATCCTCTAGTATCTTTGGTAATGAAAACTGGTGTTTGTAATAATCTGAAAAAAACGTGCTGATGAAGTACGCTAAAGATGATTTCCCAGCGCTTGAAGTCACAAAAATTATTTTTCTCAACTGGTCTGAGGACATAGTGATATTGTCCACCTAAACCACGTTATTAGAAATGCGTTGGCGGGCACCGAATATAATTGAGCGCACGCCTGATAACGGCTAATTCCGTTATGCTGTCCAATTATCACATACTGTGATAATTGTGTCAAGTACTGTTGGTCAAGCCAATCACCCTAACACCAATCTTTTTTATGGCTTGCCCGGCAAGTATCCCTAAGCCAGACTTCTCGGACGACTCCGGTATTATGATTATATCCCCATACGGGTTCTTCTAACCGATGCAGGCACAACTCTTCCGTGCCCTTGCTTCTGGTTATAACGCCGGTCGGTGAAAACGATTGCCTTTCCCAATCAGCTCTCTATACATCAGTGAAGAACATAGCAGTGGGTGAAGTTTCCGCTCTCAGAGTATTTCAGCAGTCAAACATGACATGACTCCGCTCTTTTCCCCTGCCGCCGCCTTTTGCCCGACCAGGCCGACAAATCACCCCGGTGATGGAAGATGTTGGTTTTTTTATGCAATTATGAGGCGAAATATCCGCCATTATGGAAGCGGCACCAGCGCTGAGGGTGGCGACCGCACGTCAGCAACTTGGAACATGGCGTACGGCGACCTTTCCGCGAGTGGTGCCGACAACACGATATGCAGCGGAAAGGAGAGACAGCAATGAGCAGATACCTGCCGATGTTGCTGGCAGCGGCGGTGCTGGCGCTGGCGACCGCCGGCCTGGCGTATCCGAACTTCAACGGAGCGACGGGGATTATCAGCGTGCCCAACGCGACGATCCAGACGAACGGCGCCTTCTTCGGCGCGGCGGATGTCATCTTCTTCAACGACGCGGAGGTGAACGCGCGGGCCGTGCTGGGCTTGACGAGCAATCTGGAAGTCGGCGCCGTGTTGACGCTGGGCGACAATACGGGCTTCGGCGTGAGCGGCAAGTACCGCCTGCCGATGAACGCAGGCGCCGCCGCCTGGGCGTTGGGTCTGCAGTTCGCGGATTCCAATGATAGCGGCAGCGGCTTCCAGGCCTATGTCGTGGCGTCGCGCGCGCTGACCGGCGCGGGCACCGGCATGGACCTGATGGGCACCCTTGGCGCGACCTTCACCGACTTCGAAGACACCAGCGGCTTCCGGCCCTTCATCGGGGCGCAGTTGATGCTGCCGCAAGCCTTTGAGATTGACGGTGAATTCGAGCTGGAAACGGGCGATTTCACCGATTCGATCTTCTCGCTGGGCGTTCGCAAGCAGTTCTCCCCCCGCTTCGGCGGCGAAATCGGTTTGACCAATGCGCGCGGCTTCCTCGCCGAAGGCGACACCAGCGCCTTCATCGGGATCAACATCGCGCTGCCGGCGCCAGGTTAAAATATGGAAGGTTGGATGAATGGAAGGATGGAAGACTGAACTGGTTGTGCTGTGTCTGGTATAACTCACATCCAACCCTCCCATCTTCCAACGTTTGTTGTGCAGGGCCTGAACCCCCCGGTGCGGCGCGGGAAAGGATCCCGTGCCGCATCCTGTTGCGTTCTCCCCACATCCGTCCGTTCTCCGCGAAATGGCCCCCGCTTTGCACATGATCCCGCCGGCGATCCATCTACACTGCTGATGCAATACCCGAATGCATGGAAAGGAGAAGATCATGCCACTCGAGAAACATCTGGTCGTTCACCTGCAGGAGATGCTGGCGACCGAGCGGGATTACCGCGATTATCTGGCCGGCTGGTCGGATCAGGTCGTGAACGCGCAACTGCGATCCGCGGTACAGCACCAGATCAACGATATCCAGCAGGAGATGGACATCCTGCACCGCTGCATGGGGATACTGGGCGCCGCCCCGAAGGACACGCTGCATAGCCCGCTGGTGGCTGCCTTCCGGCAGGATGACCAGGAGACGATGCAGGAGATGCCCGATGCCACCCCGGCGGACATGGACGTGCATCTCTGCATCTCCGATATCAAGTTCGGGCACTCCGAGATCGGCGCGTATCAGGCAATGATCGACATGGCCAAGGCGCTGAACCGCACCGATGTGGTGGATCTGCTGCAGGACAATTTCCGCAGCGAGCAGCGCGACGTCCAGCAGATGCAGAATCTGCTACCGATATTGATCAACTTCGAAACGGGGCAGCAGGCGGCATAAGCTTACTATCTTGCTCTTGCTCTAACCTCTTGCTCTTGCTCTAAGCACCTCACGATCGAGAATTCGTGAGGTGCTTAGAGCAAGAGCAAGAGGTTAGAGCAAGAGCAAGATAGCCTGCGGTTGAAATTGAGAAGCCGCTCGTTCTCACATCCCCGGGAAGGGAAGCAGACACAGGCGCCGAATCATAGCGTAGACGTCACCTATGCTCACGCCTTCCGCCAATTCATCTGCTACGCTGTGCAACACACCGGCCGGCGCCGGTGCGGTCTGGCGCTGCCTGTTATTGGGGATACTCTTCGGCATTATCGGCATCGCGCTCACCATCGGGCTGTATATTTACAGCGGCCAGAGCACGTCGCACTACCTGCTCTACCATTCTCTGATCGAACTGTTCAGCGTCGGCGTCGGCGTGGCGATCTTCGCCATCGGGTGGAACACCCGGCAGTTCGCCGGCAACAGCTTCCTACTCGTCCTCGCGGTGGCGTTTCTCTTCGTCGGTCTCATCGACACCGTGCATACCCTGGCGTATAAGGGGATGGGCGTGTTCCCGGGCTATAGCGCCAACCCACCGACCCAATACTGGATTGCCGCACGTTATGTTGAAAGCCTGTCGCTGCTGTTTGCGGCGCTGGTGCTGTTCACCCAGCGGACACTTCGACCGTACCTGTTGTTCATCGCCTACCTGGCCGTCACGCTGCTGCTGGTGTACCTAATCAGCCCCGCCGGCATCTTCCCGAACTGTTACATCGATCTCCCCGGCGGGGGCGGGCGCCTGACGCCATTTAAAATCATCAGCGAATACGTGATCTGTGCCATCTTTGTGCTCGCCGGCGTCTTTGTCTGGTGGCGCCGTGATCGGCTCGATCCACAAATCCTGCACCTTATCATCGTCGCCATCGTCGTCAAGGTCGTTTCAGAATACAGCTTCACCCTCTACGGTGACGTCACCGGCTTTTACAACTTCGTCGGCCACATCTTCAAGCTGATCTTCACCGTCCTCATCTATCTGGCGCTCGTTCGCGCGTCGCTGCTGACGCCGTACCGGTCGATCTTCCGCGACCTCGTCTCCTCGCAAGAGCGGTTGAACAAGGAACTGGAAGAACGCCGGCAGGCGGAGGCGGCGCTGCGGCGGAGTCAGGAGGAGCGCGAGGAGCTGATGCGGACCATCTCCCACGATTTGCGCGCACCGCTGACCATCATTCGCGGTCACGCCGAGGTGATCCCCGAACTGCTGCAGATGGGAGTAGAATCCACGCCGGCGGTGCAGGAGAGCCTGGATGCTGTCCGGCGCAGCGTCGATGCGATGAACGCCATGATCCAGGATCTGGTGGATGCCGCGCGCCTGGAAGGCGGGCAGATCACCCTCGAACCGGCGCCGGTCCAACCGGCGGAATACCTTCCCGACCTGCTGCAGCGGATCAGCACCATCGTCGAAATCGGCCGGATCACGTTGCAGCTCAATCCCGACCTGCCCCCGGTGCTGGCTGACCGCAACCGGCTGGACCGCATCATGTTGAACCTGCTGACCAATGCGCTGAAATATTCGCCGCCGGGCAGCCCCATCGAAATCCACGCCGCCTGCGAGGGAGCGCAAGTCACCTTTTCCGTCAGCGACCACGGGCAGGGCATCGCTCCGGAGGACCTGCCGCATATCTTCGACCGTTTTTACCGCCCCAAAGCCGGGCGCAAAGCGGAAAGCGTGGGGCTTGGGCTATATATCACCAAAGGCCTGGTCGAGGCGCACGGCGGCCGGATATCTGCCACCAGCGAGCCGGGGAAGGGCTCGACCTTCACCTTCACGCTGCCGGTGGCGTAAGCAATCTTTTTTCTCCGCAGATTGAAATGATTGAAAAGAAAATTGACGAGTAAGGGAAGTCTTCCGATGGAGTAGGAACAAGGAGGAGAACGGCATTACTGATGAGCGTGGAGAACGATTACAGCCGATCACTTTGCCGGTCGCGCTTTCACTCCATCGGCAGCTGACCTGAATGGCTATTTTATCTTTTCAATCATTTCAATCTGCGGAGAAAAAAAGAACGAGGATGACGCATGAGTAACTTCACCCGCGACGAGATTCGTGCCGCCCTGACCGGGCCGATCGCTTCGATCCGCGTGCCCTTCCGGCGCGATGGGAGCCTGGATGTCACCGGATTGCGCAACGCCGTCGAGTTCGACATTGCCGCCGGCAGCCGCACCATGCTGCAGACCTACGGCGACAGCCTGCACTCGCTGCTCACCGATGATGAAGTGGGCGAGGTAGCGGGCATCATCGTAGAGCAGACGGGCGGCCGCTCGATGGTGGTGGCCGCCGACCGCCAGTGGAGCACGCCGCAGGAGGTGGAATACGCCCGTTACGTGCGTGAGCTGGGGGCTGACGTGCTGATGGTGCTGCCGCCGGATTGGGCTGCGTCGTGCACGGTGGATTCGCTGGTCGAGCACTACGCCGCGGTGGCGGCGGAGATTCCGGTGATGGCGGTGACTGCCGTCTTCATCGCCCGTGGCGCCAACTTCGGCCTGCAGGTGATCGAGCGGTTGATCCACGAAGTGCCGAACGTGGTGGCGGTGAAGGACGATTTCTGCGGCGAGTTCGGCCGCAAGCTCGCGTTGCTGGCGCACGAGTACATCGCCGTCTTCTCCGGCGGGTTGAAGCAGAACCACCTGGATATGTATCCCTACGGTTGTGACGGCTACCTCTCCACCTTCATCACCCTCAAGCCGGAGATTGCCCACGCCTACTGGGCGGCCATCGAGAAGCAGGACATTGCGGAGGCGCGTGACATCATCGCCCGCTACGAGATGCCGTTCTTCGATTATATCATGGCCTTACCCGGCGGTTTCGACGCCGGCATCCACGCCGCGGGCGAACTCTACGGCATTAGCGGGCGCTGGCGGCGGAAACCGTATTACAGCCTGAATGACGAGGAGATGGAGGGGCTGGCGGAGCATTTACGCGAGCTGGGGCTGTTGTAACGACCGCCCGCCCCCGGCCTTCAAAGGCCGGGCTATTATTAGACGCCGGCTGAAGCCGGCTTCTTCTTGAAGAAAGATGAATGTGAGCATGATTTTAAACACTGTGCTCGATTATCGTGTCGTTTCTCGCGAAGAGATGCTGGCCTGGCCGGTGGACCGCGATGAAGCACCGCCGCAGACGTGGACATCGGTCGCCTGGCCGGGGGATCAGCTCTTTCATGCGAATATCTGGCCGAATCGCATCGTCTTCGAGGTGAGTGAAGAAGGCGAAGTGGCGCGGGCGGAAGCGGTCTGGCGGCGCTCCGGGCGTTCGATCCGATTTCGCGGGATGAAGCTTATCGCCGCCGATACCGGGGAGGTAATCAAGGATGCGGTGGTCGTGCGGTATGACCAGGAGAGAATCGTCATCGATTTCCGGCCCGTTGCCGGTCTCGGTCGATACGATCTGTATTTCGGCGCTGTCGGGGAGCCGCGGTTCGCGCCGTCGGAGGAGTGGCTGCGGCAATTGCCGGCGAAAACACCCGTCATGGCTGTGCCGCAGGTGGTGGAAGCGCGCTGCCGGCTGGACAGCTTCGCGCCGATGGAGATCATCGCGCTGCCGGAGGAGGTGGAGGCGCTGCTCGCCAACCATCCCGGCGCGCCGTACCTGGTCTTCCCGGAGGATCGCGACCGCTCGATCAAGCTGACGCGGGAGATTCCCGCGCACTGGGCGATTAATGGCCCGCATGAGGAGGTGATCCTTCGCGCGGACCGTAACGAGTACCGCGTCTTTCAACTCGGCATATGGGCCTGCCGTAAGGGGGTGGCGGACATAACAGTGTTATGTTCCGATCTCAAGTCAACCGCTGGCGATATTATCCCCAAAGAATGGTTCCAGTGCCTCACCCTGGAGTCGCGCTGCCACAGCGCACTCATCGCCAAACCGAAGGGACCGTATCCGGTGCCGCAGGGGGGCGTGCGCGCGTTGTGGTGCGGGCTGGACCTGCCGGAGGAGCTGGCGCCCGGCGAGTATGCGGGGACGTTGACGGTGCAGCCTGTGGATCAGCCGGCATATTCGCTACCGCTGCGGGTGACCGTAACCGGGCACGTGGCGAAGGACCGGGGGGACCACGATCTCTGGCGCTTGAGCCGGCTGCGCTGGCTGGACAGCGACGCCGGCCTGTCCGATGCGGTATATCCGCCGTATACGCCGCTACGGGTCGAGGGGCGCGCCGTCTCCACCTGGGGGCATACGCTGCGGATTGATGAGAACGGTTTGCCGGACAGCCTGCGGGTGGATGGCCGGTCGGTGCTGGCGTCGCCGGTCGCGCTCACCGCGGCGGGCGTCCGGCCGGATTTCAGCGGCTGTGCCCTCACGGAAACGACAGATGGGCATGTCTGCTGGGAGAGCAACTCGGCGTTCGGCGAAGCGCATCTCAACGTGCGCGGGCGGGTGGAGTTCGACGGCTGCGCCATCATCACGCTGCAGATCACCGTTGAAGACGCCTGCCGGCTGGAGGACCTGGCGTTGAACCTGCGCTGGCGGCCGGAGCACGCCTGGCTGGCGGCGGGCATGGGCTACCGCGGCAAGCGTGAAGGCGACCGCGCCTGGCGGCACATCGCGCGCGGGGCGAAGGGCTTCGACCCGATGCTCTGGCTCGGTTCCATCGAAGCCGGCCTGGGGTTCGCCACCTGGGAGACGAGCCCATGGGAAGACGCCGCCCGCGCCGATGCGGCGCTAATTACCGAAAACGACGAAGCGGTCACGCTGCGGTTGAACCTGGGCATGCATGAGATCACGCCGGAGCACCCCTGGCAGATGACCTTCGCTCTCCTGCCCACGCCAGTGAAGCCGCCCGATCCGCGGCACTGGGACTTCCGGTATATGCACCTGGGCGGCGGCTTTTCGCCCGGCGAGCACGACACCCCGCAGAGCTTCCTGCAAGACAATTGCGCGCGGTTGGACGAAGCAGCGGCGATGGGGGTGAAACGGCTGAACCTGCATGACTGGTGGGGACCGGCGTTCAACTACCCCTGGCAGTGGGACGGCCCGGACAACCTGTCGCGGTTGACGGAAGAGGCGCATCAACGGGGGATGTTCGTGAAGGCCTACAATTCCGGCCGCGAGCTTTCCACCAATGCGCCGGAATTCTGGGGCATGGTCTACGAAGGCACGGGCTACGACTTCAGCGCCGACCGAGACGCACCGAATCCGCGCCTGCACGCCGCCGACGCCTGGCACGAGAACCACTTGCCGGACGGGCTGCCGAAGGGCTGGCCGCGGGTGCATGAGGCGGGCAACGAGCATGCGGTGCCGGTGAGCAACGCCACGCGCATCGGCAACTTTTACCTGGAATCCATGCGCTACATGACCCAACACTTCGGCACCGACGGCGCGTATTGGGACGGCGCGGACGGCCCGACCCTCGGCCACCGCGAGATGGCGAAGCGCTTGTGGACCATCTTCCGCGAGACGAAGCCGGAGGCGGCCACCGACGTGCACCACGGCAACACGCTGCTGGACTCACCCATCGTGCAGCACATGCTGGTGCTGCCGTTCATCGACAGCATCTGGCACGGCGAAGGCTTCCCGTATGATGCCTTCGACCCGTGGGCGTGGCTGGTGGAGATCGCCGGCCTGCCCTTCGGCGTCCCGTCGGAACTGCTGGGTGGCGAGGAATACTTCGGTCGCGCCATGCTCTTCGGCATCTGGCCGCGCATGGGCTGGTGCGCCGGCACGGAGAAGCAGGAGAAACTGTGGCAGTTTTTCGACCGCTTCGACATCCGCAATGCGGAGATGCGCGGCTGGTGGACAGACAACGGCGTCACCCTCGACCGCCCGGATATCAAAGTGACCGCCTTCTGCCATCCGGAAAACGGTGTCTTATTGGTCATCGGTTGCTGGCACCAGGAAATCGCCGCCTGGATGGAGATGACGCTGGACGTCTCGCTGCTGCTCGACCGCGGCAAGCTCGGGTTGCCGGGAGGGGAACTGCGGGCGACGGATATCCTGACAGGCGAGGACGTCAATATCAGCCGGTCGGTGTTGTTGCCGGATCATAAAGCCGGCCGGATGCTGTGGGTACGGTAATCGAATTTGCACCCGCCGTTCGTAGTAAGCCACGCAGCCGCAGCGGAGTGGCGTCGTGGTTAGGTAAGCTTGCCTGTCAACGAAGCCACTCCGCTGCGGCTGCGTGGCTTACTACGAACGGGCTTGCCTATTTTCGGAGGTCACGTGCCATGTTATCTCGGATTTCGCACATCCGCTTCGCCCTCCAGGGGCCGGTGGCCGGTTACCTGGAGGGCGTAAGCCGGAACTGGTTGACGGTGGCACCGGAGTCCAATCCGGCGATGCTGGAGATCTTTCGCGACCGCGACCGGCGGCCCTTGCGCGACCTGCTGCCGTGGTCGGGGGAGTTTGCGGGCAAGTACCTGACCGGCGCGGTGCAAGTGCTACGGCTCACCGGGGAAGCGGAACTGCGATCATATCTGCAGGGGTTCGTGCACGAGATGATCTCACTGCAGGCGGAGGACGGTTACCTGGGCCCGTGGCCGCAGAAGTCTCGGCTGACCGGGCAAGCGCCGAACTGCAAGGACACCTGGGACGCCTGGGGGCATTATCATGTCATGCTCGGCCTGTTGCTCTGGCATGAGGAGACCGGCGATGCGACGGCGCTGGCGTGTGCGCGACGGATCGGCGACCTGTTTTGCGATAGGTTCCTGGGCGAGAAATTCCTGCGGCTGGTAGATACCGGCAGCACGGAGATGAACCTGGCGCCGGCGCACAGTCTCTGCCTGCTGCACCGCGCGACGGGCGAGAGCCGTTACCTGGAGCTGGCCCGGCAGATCGTGGACGTGGAGTTCGCCGCCAAGGATGCCGGGGGCCACTACCTGGCCGGCAATTACCTGGAAGGCCCGCTGGCTGGGCAAAGATTTTTCGAGCTGCCGAAGCCACGCTGGGAGAGCCTGCACCCGATCATGGCGCTGGCCGAGCTTTACGATCTGACCGGCGAAAAGCGCTACCTGATGGCGTTTGAGCGCATCTGGCATACCATCGCCGAATATGACCGGCACAACAACGGTGGTTTCTCCTCCGGCGAGCAGGCGCAGGGTAATCCTTATCATCAAGGTGCCATCGAGACCTGCTGCACCATCGCCTGGCTGGCGCTGACGGTGGAGATGCTGCGGTTGTCCGGCGACCCGCGAGTGGCGGATGAGCTGGAGCTGGCCACGCTCAACTCGGTGATCGGCATGCACTCGTATACCGGGCGTTGGGCCACTTACAATACCCCGATGGACGGCGTGCGCAAGGCCAGCGCGCATGACATAGTGTTCCAGTCGCGCGAGGGATCGCCGGAGTTGAACTGCTGCAGCGTGAACAGTGCCCGCGGCTTCGGCATCATCAGCGACTGGGCGCTGTGCCGGGACGCGGACGGGCTGGTGCTGAACTGGTACGGTCCCGGCCTGATGACGGCCAACCTGCATGGCAATGACGTCACACTGACACTGGACACCGATTACCCCCGCGAAGGTCACGTGGCGCTTTTCGTCTCACCGGCGCGGGCGGCGGAATTCACCCTCAAGCTGCGCATCCCGCGCTGGTCGAGCGTCACCTCGGTCTGCGTGAACGACACGGCGGTGACCGGCGCTGTCCCCGGCAGTTACCTGGCGCTGTCCCGCCGCTGGCAGGCGGATGACCGGGTGGAGATCGAGTTCGATTTCGGGTATCATGGCTGGGTTGGTCAGGAAGAGTGCGTCGGCAAGGTGTCACTGTACCGCGGCCCGCTGCTGATGGCCTACGATCGCCGCTTTAATGATCTGGACCCGGACGATGTGCCGGTGCTCGATGCGGAAGAGCTCGACGGGAAATCCATCACCTGGCCGGGCCGTATTCCGCCCATGCTGCTGCAGGAATTCACCGCCGTTGATGGAAAGATACCGCGCCTGTGCGACTTCGGCAGCGCCGGCGAGGGCGGTACGCCGTACCGGTCCTGGCTGAGAATTGACAACGCCGACCGCCTGCCGCAGTATTTTGGCGGGAAGGTGGCGGAAAAAGCGAAAGCGTAACCCCTGAGATCGCAGGGACAGAGGAGAAACATGGTTCACGTGAGCCTTGATTTAACTGCCTGCCGCATCCGGCAGCATCGCCTGCGCGAGCGGTTGCAAGAGCAGCATCTGGATACCGCGCTGATCATGGATCGGCGGCTGGTGCATTACTTCACCGGGTACTGGCATTATTCGTCCAACAACGTGGTGGCGGCGGTGGTGCCGGTGGAGGGGCCGGTGACGGTAATCGCGCCGACGAAGGTGGAGCGGGCGGCGGACCAGTCGCTGGCGTACGAGGCGAATAAATTCTGCACGCTGGTGGACGACCAGGTAGGGGCGCTGCTGGCTGTCGCCCGGCCGTTGCTGGTGGGCGCGGTGGGCAGCGACTGGCGGTTGCCGGACACGACCGATCTCAAGCCGACCCTGTATGCCATGCGGCGGGCGAAGGATGTGGACGAAGTGGCGATGATCCGCAAGGCCATCGCCTGCTGTGACGCCGCCTATGCGGCGGCAAAGGATCTGCTGCAACCCGGCGTGACCGAGGTGCACCTGTATGCGCAATTGCTGGCGGCGGCCAGTGAAGAGGCGGGCGAGCCGATCGGCGATTTCGGCAACGACTTCCAGTCCGGCACCCCCGGCGGCCTGCCCCGGCAGCGGACGGTGGAGGGTGGCGAGATGGCCATCTACGACCTCACCGCTATCTACCGCGGCTACTGCTGCGACCTGTGCCGCTCCTTCGTGGTGGGCGGCCAGTCGTCGGTGGCGCAGCGGGAGGCGTACCGGCTGATTATGGATGCGCTTGCGCACGTCGAAGCGAAAGCCAAGCCGGGGAAGAGTTGCACAGAGCTGTATCAGGAAGTCTACGCGATGCTCGACGGGCAGCACGGCTGGCGCTTCCAGCACCACCTCGGCCACGGCATCGGCCTCAACCCGCACGAGGCGCCGCGGCTGAATCCGAACTGGGACGACGTCTTCCAACCCGGCGACACCTTCACCGCCGAGCCCGGATTATACGGCGAAGAATTGAAGGGCGGCATCCGCATCGAGCAGAATTACCTGGTGACGGAGAAAGGCGTGGAGCGGCTGAGCCAATTCCCGACCGAGATCGCATAATATTCTTTGCGTCCTTTGCGTCCTTTGCGTGAAATTTACAGAGTTTCACGCAAAGGACGCAAAGGACGCAAAGATAACGTTTTGGAGGATAACATGCAATCGTTTACTATTAATTTGGAACAAGCCCCCGCCGATCTTCGCGACGGGCTGGCCGCCGTGATGGCGGATTTTCCGCAGCGGTTTAACGGCGTCGTGCCGGTGAACTTCGTCGCTGATCCGACGGTGAAGGGCCAGCGCGTGACGGTGGCGGGCGGCGCCACGGTGGTCTACGGGCGGACGGTGGACGCTTTCCGGGCACTCGGGCGGCTGCTGGGGATGGAGCGGGCGGAAAGCTTTGCCGAGACCGCGCACTTCGACACCGTGGGCGTGATGTTCGACTGCTCGCGCAACGCGGTGCTGAATATGGACGGGGCGAAGAACCTGCTGCGCCGCTGCGCGCTGATGGGCATCAACGCCGTCATGCTCTACACTGAGGACACCTACGAGGTGCCGGGCGAGCCGTTCTTCGGGTACATGCGCGGGCGCTATACGCACGACGAATTGAAGGAACTGGACGATTACGCGGCGGCGCTGGGCGTGGAGATGATCCCCTGCATTCAGACGCTGGGCCACCTGGAGCAGATCCTGCAGTGGCCGGCGTATGAGGACATGCGCGACGTGCCGGGCGTGCTGATCGCCGAGGAAGAGCGCACGTATGCGCTGGTGGAGAAGATGATCGCCGCCGCCAGCAGCCCGGTGCGCTCGAAGCGCATCCATATCGGCATGGACGAGGCGCACGGCGTGGGCACCGGCCGCTACAAGGAGCGGCACGGCGAGAAGGCGCCATTCGACGTGCTCAACGCCCACCTGGATCGCGTGCTGCAGATCTGCCAGGCAAAGGACCTGCGCCCGATGATCTGGAGCGACATGTATTTCCGCCTGGGCTCGAAAACAGGCGATTATTATGACAAGGAGACGGTCATCCCGCAGTGGGCGATCGACCGCATCCCGAAGGGCGTGGACCTGGTCTACTGGGATTACTACCACGCGGATGTCGACTTTTACCTGGACTGGATCGACCGCCACCGCGCGCTGGGGTCGGAGCCGGTGTTCGCCGGCGGCGTGTGGACCTGGGGCCGCTTCTGGGCCAAGCTGCCGTATGCCTTCACCATGACCCACGCCAGCATGACCGCCGCCCGCCAGAAGGGCATCAAGGACGTCTTCACCACCGTGTGGGGTGACGATGGCAACGAGGTGGACAACTTCTCCTGCCTGCCCGCGTTGCAGCTCTTCGCCGAGTACGCCTACGCCGACCAGGTAGACATGGCGCAGGTGGCGCGCAACTTTGCCGGCTCCTGCGGCGCCGACTTCGATGCGTATGTCAACGCCTCGAAGATCGACTACTTCGCCTTCCAGAACGACGGCACCGAGTCCTACAGCGCACACAGCAAGTGGCTGCTCTACGAGGACGTGCTGCTCGGCATTGCCGACCCGATGATCGAGGGGCTCGACCTGAAAGATTATTACAGTAAGCTGGCGGACGAGCTGCAGGTAACGGCGGACAAGGGCGGCCTGAACGCCCGCGTGCAGTTCCCCGCGCTCATCGCCCGCGCGCTGTCGTTGAAGACGCACCTGCGCCGCGAGCTGCAGGCCGCCTACCTGGCCGGCAACATGGCGGCGTTGAAAGATCTCGCCGACGGCGAGGTGGCGGAGCTGCGGCGGGTAGTGGATGAACTCTGGCGCTGCCACCGCGCCATGTGGCTGGCGACGTATAAGCCCTTCGGCCTGGAGGTCATCGAGCAGCGCTACGGCGGCATCCGCACCCGCCTGGAAAGCCTGGCGATGCGTCTGAATTCTTATCTGTCAGGCGAGATCGCTGACATCCCGGAGTTGAAAGAAACGCCGCTACGCTTCACCGCGCAGCCCATCGAAGAGATGTGGCTGCCGTTCCGGCGGGTGACGACGGCGAGTTGCATAAAATAAAGTCTGGGAGCGCGGACCTCCGAGTCCGCGCGTGTTGCTTAATCAACCACATGCGCGGACTCAGAGGTTTGTGTTCCCAGACCTGGCAAGTGTAATACCGGGTGCTTACATATGAGCGATAATACAATAACTCACAGGAGAAAATCACGATGGATAGTGAAAAAGAAGAATGTAGCATAACTAAAAAGAAGGCGGGGGTAACAAAACTGATCATTGGTATCGCTCTGGGTATTGTTGCATTCGGGCTCATCGGTGATTTTTATGCGCGACTATTAAATTATGCTCAGACGCCGCGTTGTATAAGGAATCAACGCTATATTGCACAGCAAATTCAACTGGATGCCAAAGACCATGCCGGCCATTACCTTAAATCATTGCGAGAGCTGGATTATGTCATACCGGAGGATAGACGCTATTGCCCCAAATACTACTTTTATTTCCTGCATACAACCAGTACCTATGTATTTAATGGGCATCTAGCCGGCAAGGAAGTGCCCGATGCATATCCAGAACGGACGATACTTACCGCCGAAGGAAAGCGCAAGGGCATGGCATTATTTTATGACCCGTCGGATATGGATTTGAGAAATCATGGCTCGGTAACCTTCCTTGACGGTCATTACGCGCGCCTCGACCGGGAGAGCATATCAACGCATTTTCCGGCTAATGGAACAGTCACCAAAGACACCTGGTTCATTCAACCGCAGGAAGAGCAGTCCCGCTGATATGGTCGCGCGGACCTCCGAGTCCGTGCGTGTTGCTTAACCAACCACACGCGCGGACTCAGAGGTCCGCGCTCCCAGCTCTACACCGCCGCATCACGTCGCGCAACTGGCTGCGGGTGAGGGCGTCGCGGCTGTCGAGGCCAGGGAGGGGGTAGTCGTAGCTGATGGGGAGGTAGTAGGAATCCAGCTCATCGGCGGCTTGTTCCGCATCCTGCCAGGCGCGGTTTGCTCCTTCGTCATCGTGGCGGAGGAGGGCATCGTGATAGGTCACCAGCGCCGTCATGATGCGCATGGTGTCGATGCCATAACGCAGCAGCCGCCGGTCCTCGCCCAGGCGCAGCTCGTATTGCGGCTCCTCTCCGTCCTCCCGGTTCTTCCGCTGGCAATCCTGGACAAGGTGCATGGCGCGGCGCAGCAGGATCAGCGCGCGCCGGCCGTCCTTGATCGCCCCTTTATCGTCTTTCAGGTGCTCGTCGAGCTGCAGCGGCTTTTCCGGCGCCGCGCCGTCCCACGAGAGCAACTGCGACAACACGCTATCCCCGCGCCAGGCGCGCCAACTGGCCACCGTCAGCCAGGCCTTTTCGATCTGTGAGTAAGCCTCGAACATCCACCGGGTATACGGACCGTACCAGAGTGCAAAATATTCGCCGAGGAAGACCAACACATCAGTCTCCGGATCCCACGCGAAGCGGGCGAAGAGGAGCTGCGTCAGCGTGCGCATGCCCCAGTTCACCATCGGCAGGTGCATATACGTCATCCCGCGCGCGCCCAGCGCATGATAGGCGCACAGGTCGCGGGTGATCCGCGTGGTGAAGAGCAGGGGCAGGTCTTCGAATTTGCTGACATTGTAATATTCGCCGATAACGATGGGCAGCGAAGGGGACTGCGCGAACCAGCTCTTCAATGCCTGGTGATATCGCCGGTTGATGCCGCAGCTCTCGTCGGCGAAGTCGTGGGCGTAGCAGCGGTTGATGGGGAAGAACACGCCGTAATCGCCGGCATCAAGCAGGTTCTGCGGCACCGGGCGCGCGGGGCCGTCGATGGTGGCGGTGCCTTCGTAGCAGCAGAGCGCCAGCTTGACGTTTCGCTTCGCCTTGTTCAGCGTCTCGCGAAGTGCGGAGAGCAGGTGCAGCGCCTGGTCGCTGGCGTTGCCGATCTCCCGGCAGCCCGCGCAACTGCAGGTGCTGCCCCAGGTGTCGAACCCCCACACCTGCACGCGGTCGGCGCCCTGCCACTCCCGGTCCAAATGATGCAGCAATTCTTCGCCGAGGAAAGCGAGCAGATCGGGCTGCGCGACACAGAACTGCGTGCGCTGTGCCGTGGCCTTCTCGCGCGTGCCGTCCACGGGCAGGCCGAACCAGGCTTCGTGCTCCTCCCACAGCGTGCGGCCGGAGGGCAACCGGCGGTCGGGATTGAGGATCGCCTCGAAGATGTGCCCACCAATTTCCGCGCTCATGCCCAGCTTCTCCGCCAGCGGGCCGGTGGTCGGGCGGAAGCCGGGCACATTCAGGCGGTTGCGCGCCATCCACAGCAGCAGTTGCGCGGATTCCTGCGACGGGTTTTCCAGGTAAAAACCGCGCCCCTGGTCCATCGCCGGGCGCATCTCCACGCGAGTTTCCGGCAGATCGAGGGTTGCGCATAAATCCGGTGCGATTTCGCCGTTCGCGGTGGGCGCATACCAGCGCCAGCCCTGCCGGTGAAGCAATTCATACGCGCCGTAGAGCACGCCGGCGCGTCCCGCTCCACGGATCAGCAGACCGCCGGACAGCGGTTCCAGCACGAAAGATTCGTCCTTGCTCGCGGGGTTTTCGACCTGCAGCTCGATGAAGAAGCCATCGGTCGGACGGGTTGAGGAGAAGGTAATCACTGGTTCCGGCACGGTGCGGGCCAGGAAGCGTTGCATCTCCATCGCCGCAAAGGCCGTCGTGCAGCGCGCCGCGCGTTCATGCTCGCGCGAGAAGTCGATCTCGCGCTCTTCGTCCGACCACACTGCCGTCTCCGACGCCGCGCCGGGGAACGGCACCACGATGGTGATCTGCATGGCGGCACCTCAATGGGAGCGCGGACCTCTGAGTCCGCGCGTGTCATCGATTAAGTAATACGCGCGGACTCAGAGGTCCGCGCTCCCATACTATCTCTTCAATTCATCAAAGGTGGGCATCTCCCCGCCGGTCAGGCGAGCGACGCCGTCGTTGATGGCGGCCTCTTTCACCGCGGCGGCAACCGTGCTGGCGACGGCCGGGTGGAAGGGGGAGGGGATGATGTATTCCGGGTTCAGCTCTTCGTCACTCACCACGCCGGCGATGGCGTGGGCGGCGGCGAGCTTCATGTTTTCGGTGATGGCGCGGGCGCGGCAGTCCAGCGCGCCGCGGAAGATGCCGGGGAAGGCCAGCACGTTGTTGATCTGGTTGGGATAATCCGAGCGGCCGGTCGCCATCACCGCCACGTAGGGGTTGGCTTCTTCCGGCATGATCTCCGGCACCGGGTTGGCCATGGCGAAGACGATGGCGCGGTCGGCCATGCGCTTGACATCCTCCACCTTCAGCGTGCCGGGACCGGACACGCCGAGGAACAGGTCGGCGCCGGTGATTGCCTCGGACAGGCTGCCGCGCACACCCTCGGGATTGGTGTTTTCGGCGTACCACTCCTTCATGCTGTTCATGTTCTCGGTGCGGCCCTGATAAATCGCGCCTTTCGTATCACAGCCGATGATGTTTTTCACGCCGGCGTTCATCAGGATCCGCGAGCAGGCCACGCCCGCCGCGCCGACACCGGAGACCACCACCTTCAGGTCCCCCATGCGCTTGCCGACGATCTTCAGCGCGTTGAGCAGTGCCGCCAGCACCACCACCGCGGTGCCGTGCTGGTCATCGTGGAACACCGGGATGTCCAGCGCCGCCTTCAGCCGATCCTCGATCTCGAAGCAGCGCGGGGCGGAGATATCCTCCAGATTGATGCCGCCGAAGGTGGGCGCGAGGGCTTTCACCACGGCTACGATCTCGTCCGGGTCCTTGGTGGAGAGGCAGATAGGGAAGCTGTCCACGCCGCCGAACTCCTTGAAGAGCACCGCCTTGCCTTCCATCACCGGCATGGCGCCCAGCGGGCCGATGTCGCCCAGGCCGAGCACCGCCGTGCCATCGGAGACAACCGCCACCGTGTTGCACTTCACCGTCAGGCTGTAGGCGCGCATGGGGTCGTCATGGACCGCCATGCACACGCGCGCCACCCCCGGCGTGTAGGCCATCGACAGGTCGGCCTTCGAGGTGAGCGGCGCCTTGCTCTCCACCACCAGCTTGCCGCGGTCGTGCAGCGCGAAGGTATTGTCGGTCACACCTTCCATCACCACGCCGGGCAGCGCGCGGACGGCGGCGACGATGTCTTTCTCGTGCTGCAGACTGCTGGCGTTGGCCAGCACCGTGGCCAGCGGCTCCGGCAGCGCCGTTTCGTCAGCCAATTCGGCAGTGACGACTTCACCGCCGGCGGCGTGAATTGACGCGACGACGCGGTCGAGCTGATCAATTCCCGCCGTCAGGCGGAGGCGCAGGGTGACACTGTAACTGGCGCTGGGAGCGGTGGCCATGCGAGTTTGTCCTTTCACGAGAGGAGAAAAATTGCCGGGCGAATTGTACCATAGACAAGCACAAATGCAAAAGTCTGAGCAGGAAAATACCTGCAATGCAACGCGGCCGGTGGTTTTGCGTATTAAATAATGTGATATGCTGGTAGCAGGATAAAACCGCCGGGGCACCCTGGTGTCAAAGCGTGTAGGAGAACCAAGCCCGCCATGTGGACGAATTACTTCCGGCTGTGGGTCCCGCTCTCTCTGCTGACACATCTGCTGTTCGCGGTGTGGCTGCAGCACATCTCGATGGCCACCCCCACCACATATCAGGATGTGGTCATCATCGATACCGGTGGTGAGCGCAAGCTGCCGCCGGAGAAAACGCAGATTGCCAGCGCGAAGCCTCCGAAGCCGGCGCGCGTCAACTCGGCTCCCACCGTGAAACCTGCCGGGAAGCCCGCACCGAAGGTCAAGGAACCCGGACCGACGAATCCCGCTGACCGCACACCGCCGAAACCTTCGCCCGGTCAACCCAACCCGAACGCCACGCGGCCGAACCTGGGCGTGCCTATCGCCCGTTCCGCGCCGCTGCCGGATTTTACCGCCACGCATGCGCCGGGATCGCCGGCGTCCTGGGCGGATCATCCGGGCAGCATGCGGCCGGGCGTTGGCTCGATGAAGATGGCAGGCGCCGGCGGGCTGCCCGGCATGGGGAGCGGTACCGGCGCGGCCGGGCAGGTGTCTTCGCTGCGTCCCGGCGGGGCGGGCACCGGCGTCGGTGACGGCGGCGGGCGCGGCAGCTTTTCACCCTTCGGCAGTGTCGGCTACGGCACGGGCGGCATGCCCGGCTTCGGCAGCGGCAGCGTCCCCGGCGGCAACGGCAGTTGGGCGGCAACGCCCGGTAGCGGCGGCACCGGCGGCTACGGCGGCATGCGCATCGCGGCGGGCAGCCCCGGGCGCGGGCCGGGCGGTTTTGGCCCCGGCGGGACCGGCACTACGGTCGCGATGGCGCCGGGCCGGGGCACCGGTGGCGGTGGGTATGGCGCCGGCGTGGGCGGTGGAGGCGGGGGTCCCTTCGGCAGCGTGATGACTTCTCCGGGCGGCTCGTGGGCGCTCCCAGGTTCGGGTGGCGGCTCACCGGGAGGCCGCGGCAATTGGGGCGATCATCCGGGTGGCGGGGGATACGGTCCCGGTGGCGGCGGCGGCACCGGCATGGGCGGCATGCACACCGCCGGCGCCGGCAACGGCTTGAGCGGGCCAGGCGGTATGGGCGGCAACGGTGGTGACGGCGGAACGGGCGGCGGACCCGGCGGGATCGGCACCGCGGTGGGCCTGCGGCCTGGCGGCCCGGGCGGTGGTTTCGGTTTACCCGGCATCGGCGGCGGCCCCGCGGCGGCAGGCGGCGCGCCAGCCGGCAGCGGTAACGGGCTCTCCGGCGACATGGGTGGGCTGGCTGCCGGGCAGCCGGGCGGCGTGAAAAACGGCACCGGCAATTGGGCGGCCACGCCAGGCGGCGGCAGCGGTACCGGCGCCGGCGGCATGGGCATGGCGAAAAAGCCCACCTTCGACGCGAAGGCGCTTAACGGTCCCATGCCCGAGTATCCCATGCAGGCGGAGAAGGAATCGCTGGAAGGGACCGTCATCGTCGGCGTCATGGTCGGCGAGCGCGGCCAGGTGCTGAAAACCCGCATCATCCAGCGCTCCCACGCGGATGTGCTGGACAATGAAGCGGCGCGCGCCGCCGCCAAGTGGTCATTCCGCCCGGCGATGAAGGACGGCAAGCCGGTCGCCAGCGAGATTCAAATGACGGTGACTTTTGTGGCGGGTGAGACGCCGACGATCAAGCAGAATCAAGACGGTACGAAATAATTATCCAGGTGCAACGCATGAAAATCGCAATTCAGATAACCCTTGCCTCCGTCGTCCTGGCCGTCATCCTGCTGGCGGCCGTGCTGGTCGGCGCCGGCGCGCAGGAGACGGCGAAGACCAACCCGAAGGACAGCGCGGAGATGGTGTGGGTGCCGGCTGGCGAGTTCCAGATGGGCAGCGTCGACGCCGACATTCAGAAACTCCTCGAGCGGCGCCCCAAGCTGCGGCCCGCGCTGTTTGACGATGAGAAACCTCGGCATACCGTCTACCTCGACGGGTACTGGATCTACAAATATGAGGTCACCGTCGCCCAGTATCGCGCCTTCTGCAAAGACACCAACCGGAAGATGCCGGATCAACCCGAGTGGTCCACCGACAAGCATCCCGTGGTCAACGTTACCTGGTTCGACTCCACCGCCTACGCGCAGTGGGCCGGCGCGCAGCTGCCTACCGAAGCCCAGTGGGAAAAGGCCGCCCGCGGCACCGACGCGCGCTACTATCCCTGGGGGAACGAATGGAACGAGGAGCGCTGCAACAACTGGTCGGACACCAATCCGGTGGGCCAGGGTTACCAGGGCAAGTGCGCCACGCCGGTCGGCAGCTATCCCGGCTGCGCCAGCCCCTACGGCGCGCAGGACATGTCCGGCAACGTGTGGGAGTGGTGCCAGGACGTGTATGACAAGGGCTACTACGCCAAATCCCCGGCGAAAAATCCCACCGGCCCGGACAGCGGCGACTTCCGCGTGCTGCGCGGCGGCTCCTGGGGCAGCTCCAGCGTCACCCTCCGTGCGTCTTGCCGCCTCCGCGACTCCGCCGAGGCCACCTACCACGACGACGGCGGCTTCCGCTGCGCGGTGGCGGGAGAGAAGAAATAACAGGATTTCGGGAGCGGTTCTCTCGCGCGGAGGCACCTCTCCCCCAGCCCCTCCCCTAAGAAGGGAGGGGAGTAAGCTTTCGTATTAGTGAAAAACGAATGCGGATTATCCACCCGGCGCTCCCCTCCCTTCTTAGGGGAGGGGCTGGGGGAGAGGTGCCTCCGTGCGAGAGAACCGCTCCCGAAATGCAGGATCATACGTAATGGAGTCAACCATGCACCTGAACGTGCTTCGCTATTGCCTGTTGTGCGCGATTATTCTCCTCGCCTCGCTGGCGTGGGCGGCGCCGTCGCCGGCGGACCAGGCCTTCGCCGCGGCGAACCAGCTTTACCGCACCGGGAATTACGACCAGGCGGCAGTGGCATTGAATAAGTTCGTTGCTGACTACCCGAAGGACCCGCAGGTCTACCGAGCGACCTTCATGCTGGGTTGCAGCTACCAGCAACTGGGCAAGCTCCCGCAGGCTATTGCCCAGTTGGGCCTGGTGACGACAAAGGCTGCCGGGGCGGAAAATGCCCGCCTGCGCGCCGATGCGCACTTCCAACTCGGCGATTGCTACATGCAGCAGAACGATTTCCAGAATGCCATGCAGGCGTATGACAACGCGCTGAAGCTGGTGACGGACGACGCCGACTTCGTGACGCAGGCCCGCTACCTGAAAGCCTCCTGCCTGTATCAGCTCGGCCGCGGCAAGGATGCCCGGCCCATCTACCAGCAGGTGGTGGACACCGCGCCGGACCACCCGCTGGCGCCGTGGTGCCTGTACGCCGTCGGCGTGGTGGCGCTGGAGTCGGGCGATTACGCCGCTTCCATCACTGCGCTGGAAGGCACGCTGGCGCGCTACCAGGATTCGCCGGTGGTCGGGGATACGAAGCTGAAGCTGGGGGCCGCCTACCTGGAGCGCGCGCGCGCCGCCAAAGACCCCGCCGCCGCCAATCCCGATTACCAGAAAGCCTTCCCGCTGCTGCAGGCGATCGTCGACGACGCCACCCAGCAGGACGATGCCCGCATGCTGGCGGCAAATCAGCTTGCCCGCGCGTATCTCGACCTGAATGATAATGACAAGGCCATCGCCCTTTGCACGCAGGTGCTGGCGCGCACGCCCAACCCGTCGCTGCCGGCCGCCCTGCAGCTCCGCACATCGCGCGCCGATGCCTATTACAATGCGAAGCGCTTCGCGGAAGCCGCTGGTGATTATGCCGCGGTAGCGGGCGACAAAAACTCTCCGCAGCAGCAGCAAAGTCTGTATTGGCTGGCGAATTCCCGCTACCAGCAGGGGCTGGCCACCAAGGACAAAACCGCTTTTGTCGCCGCAATCGACGGCTTCAACGCCTTTTTGAAAGGCGATGGCGTGGCGAAAACGCCGCAAGCCGTCCGTACACAGCTCCTCATCGGACTGTGCTACGAGGAGCTGGCAACGCTGGGCGACGCCGCCGCGCGCATGAACGCGGTGAATGCCTTTAAAACAGTAACGGAGAAGTGGCCGGGCACGCCCGAGGCGACTGAGGCCAACGCGCGCATTTCCGACCAGGCGGGCGAGATGTCTACCGCCGAATTGGAGAAGCTGGCCGCCACGATGCCGCCGGGCGAACCGCTGTGGAATATGCTGCTGCGGCTGGGGAGCGAGAAATACAAGGCCGGGCAGTATGACGATGTGCTCAAGCTCGCGCAGAGGATGCTGGACGGCAAGCCCTCGCCGGAAACCACCGCCAAGGCCGCCTATCTGAAGGCGCTGGCACTGGTGCAGCTCAAGCGCGGCAAGGAAGCCATCCCTCTCTTCAAGCAGGTGGCGGCCAGCCCGCAGGCCGGCGAGTTAGCATCGCCCGCGCAACGGGGCTTGATCCAGGCGTACCTGGACGCGAAGCAGTTCACCGAGGCGCGCGAGGCGGCGAAGACACTGGTCGCGCAGCCGGTGGAGGCGAAGACGCCGGCGGAACGCGAGACGGAACTGGCGAACCGGCTGATGCTGCTGGCAGAAGCCTACCTGGGCGCCAATCAGAACGCGGAAGCCGACGCCGCCTACCAGCGCGTGCTGAAGGAATGCCCGACTTCTGATCGCGTGCCATATGCGCTGGTGAACAGCGCGTGGATCGCCGAGCAGCGCACGGACCTGGCGAAGGCCGACGCGCTGTATGCGGAGATGCTCGCGAAGTTTCCCAAGCATGAGCTGGCTCCCGAGGTGAATTTTCGGCTGGGCTCGAATCTGAATGAGCTGAAAGACTATCAGAATGCCATCGCCACCCTGCAGCAGGTGCCGGCGACCTATCCGCTGGCCGACGCCGCGGCCTACAAAGTCGCCTGGGCTTACCGCAACTGGGGCAAAGCGGACGAGGCGAATGCCCGCTTCAAAGCGCTGGCCGAACAGTTCCCGAAGAGCCCTTACGCGGGCGCCAGCCTCTTCCACCAGGGCGAATACGCCATGGAGAAGGCGCAATATAAAGACGCGCAGGCGCTGCTGCAGCGCGCGCTGGAGCTGATGGCGCCGGATTACAACCTTCGTCCCAATGCCCAGTTCAAACTCGGCGACTGCTTATATGAGTTGAAAGATTTTGCCGGTGCAGCGGCGGCCTACGGCGCGGTGGCGGCGAATGAGAAGGCGGGCGACCTGGCGGCGGAAGCATTGTTCTGGAAGGCGAAGTCGCTGGAGGACCAGGGGCAACTCGTTCCCGCCCATGATGCCTTCGGGCAATATGTTGTGAAGAATCCGGCAGGCGCGCTGGTTCTCGATGCCCAGCTTGGCGCCGGTCGCTCCTTGCTGGCCGCGAAGAAGACCGCCGACGCCCGCGCCGATCTGCAGAAGGCGCTGGACCTGTGCGCCCAGATCGCCGACAAATCTCCCGCGCTGACCGAACGCGCGAAATCCGTCGGCCCGGAAGCGCAGTTCCTGCTCGGCCAGGCGGCGATGGAAGACAAGGGTTACGACGACGCGCTGACGCAGTTCGCCCTTGTCGGCGCCTACAACATGGAGCCCTGGTACTCCCGCTCCCTGCTGCAAATGGCCCGCTGCAGCGCGCTGGGTGGCAATACCACCGCAGCCGAAAAGACGCTCGTCCTGCTGAAGAAAACTTTCCCCGACAGCGACGCAGCGAAGCAGATCCCGCAGGTGGCAGAGGAGTTCAAGCTGAAAGTGGAGTGATCACATTCTGATAAGCTAAGGAAGATCGATTCACAGTCTGGAAGGATGCGAGAGCCCCGCCCGATCATAGGCAAGCTTACCTAAATTCGGGCGGGGCTCTCGCACCCTTCCAGACTGAGAATGTGCTTACATCCTGATCTGTAAGCGGTTTATGCCTGCACCGCTTCAGGCATCCAACAGCCCTTCCCGCAGGTTCAGCGGCAGCATGGCCGGGCGCTCGACGGTGCTTTCCAGGGCGACGGTCTTACCGGCGTCGGAGGCGTCGTGCACGGCGTGCATGATGTCCAGCACGTGGAAGGCCAGGTCGCCGCTGGCGCGGTGCGGGCGGCCGCTGCGGATGGCGTAGGCCATGTCCGCCACGCCGATGCTGCGGCTGGTGCTGTCGTAGATGTGCGTGTGCGGGATCTCCTGCCAGTCGTCCATGCCGGGGCGGAAGACCTTGATCTTCCCGCCGGGGCCGTTCGGGTCGGGCACGCTCAGCGAGCCGTGGGTGCCGTAGATCTCGATGGGCGGGTGCTCGCCGCGCCACACATCGAAGCTGGTGACGATGGTACCAATGGCGCCGGTGCCGAAGTTCAGCACGCCGACGACATGCGTGGGCACGTCCACGGTGATCTTCGTGCCGTGCTTCGGCTGGCTGGTGATGGTGCGCTCCGGGAAGGTGACGCGGGTGGAGCCGGCCACGGTCTTCACCGGGCCCAGCATGTTCACCAGCGCGGTCAGGTAGTACGGGCCCATGTCGAACATCGGGCCGCCGCCGACCTTGTAGTAGAACTCCGGATCCGGATGCCAGGACTCGTGGCCGTGGCAGAGCATGAAGGCGGTAGCGGCAATCGGCTGGCCAATCTCGCCGTCGTCGATGAGCTTGCGGCAGGTCTGGTGCCCGGCGCCGAGGAAAGTGTCCGGGGCGCAGCCCACCAGCACGCCGTTCTGCTTCGCCAGCGCCAGCAGTTCGCGGCCTTCGTCGCGGGTGAGGGTGAGCGGCTTCTCGTTCCACACGCTCTTGCCGGCCTTCACCGCCGCCATCGCTACCGCGTGGTGCGCCTTCGGGATGGTCAGATTGATGACGATCTCGATATCCTTATCCGCCAGCAGCTCATCCACCGTACACGCCTTCGGCACGTTGAACTCCGCCGCCTTCGCCTGCGCGCGCTCGGGGAAGAGGTCGGCGCACGCCGCCACTTCCAGCATCTCGAACTTCGGGCACTGCGAGAAATACGCGCCGCTGATGGCGCCGCAGCCGATCACGCCGATTTTTACGGGTTTCATAGGTTTGCCTCCTCAACACGAAGACACAAAGTCACAAAGACTCGAAGAGGTTATGAAAGTCCTTTGTGCCTTCGTGCCTTTGTGTCTTTGTGGTCCAAATGATTACTTACTTGCCCAGAGCATGCCGCGGCGGATGATTTCGGCGGCTTCGAAGACCTCGAAGTCCTTCGCCACGTGGCCCAGCGAGCTGTAGAACACCCGGCCCTGGCCCCACATGCGCTTCCACACGACGGGCATGACGGTACCCTTCGTCCACGGGTCGAACTCGCCGCTGATGGTGGTGGTGGCCAGCACTTCGTTGCCCGGATCGGTGTGCATGTAGTATTGTTCTGAGACCATGTCGAAGTCCGACAGTCCGGCGACGATGGGGTCGTCCGGCTTGGTGATGTTCACGCGGTACTTGATGATGCCGCCCGGGTGCGCCACCCACTGGCCGCCGACCATGTACTGGTAGGTGGTGTTGTTGCGGAAGGCGTCGCCCATGCCGCCATGCCAGCCGGCCACGCCCACGCCGCTCGCGATGGCCTTCAACAGCCCCTGCTCCTGCTCGCCGGTGATGTTGCCCATCGTCCAGATCGGCACGATGAGGCTCAACGAGCTCATGTAGTCTTCGTCGGCGTAGACGTCCATCGACTCGGCGATGCGTACGTCATACCCCTGCGCCTGCAGGAAAGGCGCGAAAAAATCAACCGTCTGCACGGGCTCGTGGCCGTCCCACCCGCCCCGGACCATTAACGCGGATTTCATGGAAACCCCCTCTTATGTTGATCGTCGTTCGCCAGGCCGGCGTCCTCAGATCGGGTTAATTGCCGAACGGAAGTATAACAGAGAAGGGGAGGGTGGTAAACACAACGCCAGTCCCTGTTGTAACCGTGATGCGGCCTGTCCGATTGGTCTGATTCGTCCGACTGTCTTCTTCGGCAAAACCGTGGGAAAAACGCCTGAAAATCGTAAAAACAGGTTTAAAAAGCGCTCGTTTTGGGTACCACCCTCTTGTCCTTCCCTATCTAACCGTCCGTCCCACCGAGAAGTATCGCCCCGAAGGGTGCTAATTTTCACGCTCACCGTAAGCGTGCAGATGTTGTCCAGACCGGGGATCTGCGGGGATCTGGCCGAATCTGCTCGCTTGTTCCCCAACACACCTTTACGCTGCCCCGGTGTCTAATCGTTGAAAGGAAACCATCGGCGAAGACCGAATTTACAGACAACCTGCATTGAGGGAGCACCATGCGTCACCTGACAATCGCCTTGCTGGCACTCGCCGGCCTGCTGCCGGTTCTGGCAGCGGGAAATCTGCTGCGCAATGGCTCATTCCAGGACGACTGGATTACCCGGCTGACTGAGGTGAAAAACCATCATTACTGCTTCTCAAGCGAGCATTACAACCGCCGCGACTTCAATCCTGACGGCTGGGAGTGCAAGGGGAGTTGGGAATGGCTAAACGCCGACGGGCCGATGGGGACGCGGCGGATGGTGTTGCGCGGGCCGAACGCCGACGTGACGCAGCGGGTGAATTGGGTGCTGGCGCATGACGAGAAGAGTCTTAGCGGCTTTGCCGACGCCGGCCGCTTCCCGAGCATCACCCCCGTGCGCAGCAAAACCCCGCTGGCGCTGGTGCGCGACCTGACGCTGCGGGTGCGGGTGAAGGGCGCCAACGTGGCGGCGGATGCCGGCAGCATTGAGGTGGGCCTCTGCCCGCCGGGCGGCAGCACCTTCAACGAATTCGGCACCGTCACCCCGCCCACCGTCACCGCCTCCGCCCCCATCCCCGCCGGCAGCTACGACTGGCAATGGGTCGAGGTAAAGCTGCCGGCACAGCAGTGGCTGGATGCCATCAAAAAGACCGACAACGATCCGAACGGACCGGTGCTGCCGGGCACGGCCAGCGTGGCGCTACGCTTTAAAGGCGCCGGCGAAGTGGAGATCGGCCAGGCTGAGCTATCAGAGCCGGGGCCAGCGTCGCCCAACCTGCTACCGAACGGCGGTTTCGAACAACTGGATGCGAATGATTATCCCGCGGGCTGGCGTCAGCAGGAAAAATACACCTACTTCCCGCCGGGCAACTATTACCTCTTCAATACCTGGCACAACACGACATTCTTCAACCGCGGCCGGGTCGAGGCTGATCCGTTCGTAATGCATGGCGGGGCGAACAGCCTGAAAATGATCGTCGCCGCCGGCGATGAGAAACATGTCGACTCCAATCTTATCGTGCTTAACCAACAGCAGCCGCGGCTGATCGAGGTGCAGGCCTGGGTGAAGACCGACCGCCTGTGCATGTTGCAAATTGATGCCGTGGATGAGAACAATAATCGGCTGGAAGGCATGCTCTTCATCCACAAGGCGGCGGTTTCGATCGGCACCGATGACTGGCGGCTGGTCCGTCAGGTTTTCCGCCCGCGCCAGCCGGTGAAATCCATCCGCCTCATGCTCTGCGCTCGCGGCGTGAACGGCTACACGCTGGACGATACCGGCGACCAGCCGCAGAACACCGTGTGCGGCACCATCTGGTGGGATGACGTGACAGTCACCGAACCGGAGAGCACCAATCAGGAGCTGGGCAAGCGCAATGTTACCTTGGCCAACCCATTCACGGATCTCCCGTCGCGTGCCATCAGGTTGGACAATCTCTCGTTTGGCGAAGAGATGACCGGAACCAATACCCTCCGCGCAACGCTGGTCAATCCTGGCCCGGCCGCCAACCTGGGGGTGCGGCTGCAGCTCATTGCGCCTTCCGGAAAAATAATGACCTTCGTCAGCAAACCGCAGAAGGTGCCGGCTGGCGGCAGCGTCGACATCAACCTGCCGTATGAGTTGGCAGAGCCATGCGCGGCTTATATTAACTACCGGGCGTCCATCGATCTGATCACGGACGGGGAGAAGATACTGAAGAGCAGCCGATTCTATGCGGCCACCTGGACCGCGCCTATCGACCTGCAGCTTGGCAACCTGTATCTTCTTCCCGATCAGCGCGAGCTGGTGCGCCTGAACTTCGGCCTGTCCGGCGCGATGATGCAAAAGGCGACCATCGCCCGGCTGCAGGTGATCCGCAAGGGCAGCGGGCAGGTGCTGAAGACGGTGGACATCCCCGCCACGCCGGCGGCTATTGCCGCCCAGCGAAATAAGATCCCCACCGGCCTGCGCGGCGACTTCAGCAACCTGCTGCTGGCCGACCTGGACGTGGCCGACCTGCCGGTGCAGTCGTTCAATGATCCGCAGCGCAACTGGTTCGTGCGCGCCACGCTGCTCGACGCCGGCGGCAACGCGCTGGCCTCCGCCGATTCCATTCCCTTCTGCCGCTTGGCGCACGACCCGACACAGCCGCCGGTGGGCACGGTGAGCATCGACACCGACAACCTGCTCTACGTGAACGGCAAATCCTGGATGCCGTGGGGCATGACCTATGGCTTCCAGCCGGTATATGATGGCCCGGCCGATCCGGGCGCGGGCAAATATTTCGACCTGCACAATCTGCCGGACTGGAGCATTTACGACCGCTTCACCGGCGACCCCTACACGCGCTCGCGCAATGATTTCAACGCCGTGCGCTATGTCGCGGGGGCATTCACCCCGAAAGATATCATGGACAAAAAGTGGCAGGAGCAGAACCTGTATGCCTCCACCGCCTTCGTCACGCCCGGTCCGGTCTGGTCGCTCGCCGAGCTGCAGAAGCAGCCGAACCTGGCGGATTACCTGGCCTTCGTGAAGACGGCGCCGGAGGTTATCTCCACCACGCCGGGCATCGAGGAAGCCTTCTCGCTGTTCACCACCGCCACGCCGGAGAAGATCAAGGGGATGCAGGAGGTAGTGAGCTACCTTCGCCAGCAGACCGGCAAGCCGGTGATGAACAGCCACGGCGGCTTCTGGAACCGCTTCGAGTGGGAGCGGTCGCAGTTCTTCGACATCTTCGACCCGGAGACGGAGCCGTTCTACCCCGCCAACCTGCACACCGACCTGCAGCCGCTGATCAAAGGCAAGGCGAAGGTCTCCTGGCTGCGGCCGCAGATGTATGAGGACGTGCCGTATGAGCGCTGGCGCTTCCACACCTTCGTGGAGTTGATGCGCGGCTGCCGCGGTTGGCAGTTCGCCCACGGGCCCGGCGACCAGTCGCTCTTCCGCGGGCTGCATGCGGAAATGAAAGCCATGGAGCCTTACGTCTACGCGAAGGACAAGGGCCCGCAGATAGCCATCGAGCCATGGATCGAGCACTTTTCCCGCCGCGCCAACGGCAAGACCTGCCTCATCGCCGCCACCACGCACGGCCTGACGGTCGGAACCTGGGACCTGAACGGTGAAACCGACCCACAGGCGGGCACCGTGAAGATGACCGGTCGCGAGAGCGAGTTCCGCACAGCGGCCAACAATTACGGTACCGACGCCTTTGTCGACATGGGCCCGCGCTGCCTGGGCATCGAGAACCTGCCCAACGCGCAGGCCTGGCCGGCGGGCAGTAAGATCGTGCAGTGGGTGAAGCTGGATGGTAAGTCGACGCCGAAAGGCCTGCTGGTGCTGGCCAAGGCGGACGGGCGCTGGATCAATGCCGGGCAGTGGGGCGCGTTTGACGTCGTGAGCCTGCGCACGAATGAGGAGAAGGCGCACTGGTTCCTCTCCATGTTCTACCGTAACGCGCAAGGCTTTGCCTTTGTTGGCTGGTACGGCAAGCCGTTGCCCTTCGCCTTGAACGAGGCGATCCCGGGCAGCGCCGTTGCGCTCGGTGATCTGCCTGCCGCCGGGCAGTGGACCAAGCTGGAAATCCCGCTCGCCGCGCTAAAGGCGGACGGCAAGCTGCTGGACGGCGTGTCCTTCCTGCACGAAGACGGCATCGCGTCCTGGGGCCGCACCAGCATCGTTGCGCCGGACGGGAAAGAAACCGTGATCTGGGGCGACCAGCTCGGCGCCTCGCCCGACCTGCTGGCGAAGACGAAGATTACCGTCGCCGGTCTGAAGGCGGGCGCGAAGGTGAAGGTGCTCTTCGAGGACCGCGAGATCACTGCCGAGGACGGCTTCTTTATCGACGACTTCCGCGGCCGGGACCTGTACGAGCGCTTCGGCGGCGGTCTGAACGGCAGCGGCTACGGCGACACGCCGGTGGCGCTGCATGTATATGAGATACCGTAATGGAAGGGTCGGCCGTCTGACCGGTCGGATCAGCCAGATTAGTCAGACATGTCGGACATGTCTGACATGTCTGATGGTACGACTCACCGACTCACCGATCAGAAAAGGATTGCCATGCGTCGCTATTTTATGCATCTCTTGCTCGGCCTGCTGCTGGTCGCCTCTTTTGTCGGGGCTGCCGACCTGCCGCGCCTGCTCGTTTCCCATCGCGAGGCGCCGGGGGCGTGGGGGGCGACGGAGATTTCCAGCCCGCTGACCCTTGGGCCGGACGGGCGAATTTACTTCGTCACCGCCGGCAAGGCCGGCGCGCGGTTCGGCTGCTTCGATCCGGAGACGCAGCAGTTCGAGCAACTGGCCGACCTGGGCACGTTGGAAGCGAGCGAGCAGAAGACGGTGCGCGTCACCGCCCCCGTGGTCTTTGACAGCCGCGGCACGGCCTGGCTGGCGACCAATGCCTATCCCAACGATAACGGCGGGCAGAGCGCGCGCATCCTTCCCTTCTCGCTGAAGGATCATGCTTTCGGCGAGCCGATCACACTGGAAGGCTCCTCCATCGTCGACCTCGGCATCGATGCGAAGCGCGGGCAATTACTGGTGCTGGCGGCGCAGAGCCTGAAGGGACGCTTGCTCCGTTACGATCTCAAGGGGAAGGGGTGGAAGGAATATGATGCGACGCTGGTGGCCGGCCTTTCCCGCATGGTCCTGCTGCCTGACGGCGGCGCCATCCTCGTCAGCGGCGGCGACATTTATCAGTATAACCCCAAGAAAGATGCCCTGATCAAAAACGGCAGCCTCCCCATCAATCCGAAAAGCCGCACTGCCGGTTATTATGGCGCAAGCGCGCTGGTTCTCGGTCCCGACGGAAAAACGGTGTATGGCATCACGCGCGCCGATGATCAATTGTTCAGCATCGAGACTCGCAAAGGCGGCGTGAAAAGCCTGGGGGTGGCCTTTGACACCTCGTACAGCCATGAGCAGCGCATGGCGTTGACGGTCGCGGACGGGAAGTTGTATTATGCCGGATTCGAGCGTCACCAGGGGGAAGTCGGCATATACGACCTGAAGGCCGGGAAAGCGACGGTCAGTGCGATGGCATCGCCGGCCAGGCTCTCGCCGCCCATGTTCACGGGCAGCGCGTGCGTGGGCAAGGACAAGCGCGTCTACCTGGCCGGCTTCGGCTGGACGGGCTGCGGGCTGTATGCCGTCCCGCCGCTGCCGGAGACAGCGCCATGGAGCGCGACGGATCGGACGTATGCGTGCCGGCACATCGCCGCGGACGCCATCACGTTGGACGGCGAGTTGAACGATCCCGGCTGGCAGGGGTTGACCCCGCTGGAAGGGTTCGTCACCGCCGGCCTCGCCCCGCAACCGGCAACGCACGCCACCACTGCGTATGTCGCCTGGAGCGATACCCACCTGTTCTTCGCCTTCCGCTGCGCGACCGGCGACTTCAAGGCCGAAGGCAAGGACCGCGACGACGGCATCTGGAACGCTGAAGCGGCCGAGCTGTTTGTCTGTCCGCGTGGGGCGGATGCGCCATATTACGAGATCGACGCCAACCCGGACGGGGTGATTTACGACAGCCGCGTGCAGACCTACACCTTCCTGGAGATGGAGAAGCAATATCTCACCTGGGCGAAGTCGTGGGACGGAATGGAGGCGAAGACGAAAGTCGAGCATGATGCGGCCGGCAAGGTGACCGGCTGGACATTGGAAGCCGCCGTGCCCTTCACCGCCTTCGACGGCGGCGCGCCGAAAGCCGGTGATGCCTGGCTGTTCAACGCCTTCCGCATCGCCATGCCGCCGTCAGGACAGGGTGGCGAGTGGTCGGCCTGGCACTCGACAGGCGCGGATTTCCACCGCCCGCATCAATTCCCGAAGCTCAAGTTTGTGCAATAGGATAGTGAAAGGTAAATCGTGAACAGAATCGCACTGCTCTCTCTCGTGTTCCTGGTGTTCTCGGCACTGGTCCTGGCGGAAGGTAATGCCATTCCGCCGCTGCTCGCCTCGCACCGCGCGCTGCCCACCCTGTGGCGGGCGCGGGACATCAGCAGCGGTTTGTCCTGCGGGCCGGACGGCGGCATTTATTTCGTGGCCGGCGCGTATCCGTCTTCTCGCTTCATCTGCTTCGATCCGTCGACGCAGCGCTTCGTGCACCTGGCTGACCTCGGCGCGCTGTGGAGCGACTCTCGCGCCAGCCGTTCGGTGCGCGTGACGGCGCCGATCGTCTTCGATCGCCGCGGCGACGCCTGGCTGGGCACGATGTCGATGCCGGCGGCTGCCGGCGGCCGCAGCGGGCGGCTGCTCTCCTACTCGCTGAAAGACCGGGCGTTCGGCGCCATTATCGAGCTGGCCAACCGTTCCATCATTGCGCTGGGCAGCGATCCCTCCCGCGACCGGTTGCTGATGCTCGCCTACGGACCGGACACGCGGCTGATGGGCTTCGACATCGCCGGTCAAACCTGGAAAGATTACGGCCCGGTCAGCACGAGTTCCCTGCGCACACCCGCGCTGGTGATGCTGAATGACGGGGGCGCCGTCATCGTCGGCAGTCAGAATACCCTCTACCGGTTCGATCCGAAGACCGAGACACTGACGAAATCCGCCGCCGTCCTGCCGCCCGGTGATGGCGTGTGGTCGCTGGCAGCCGCCACGGACGGCAGCGCGGCGTACGGCATCATGCGCACCACGGGAGTGCTCTTCGCGTACGACGTGCAGGCGGACACGGTGCGGGATCTCGGCCGCGCCTTCAACGGCATGACCTGGTCGAGAATCATGCAATCGGAAGAGGAAGAACCGGAGATGGCGGTGTTTACCGGCACGGATGGCAAGGTGTATTACACCGGGTACGGCTCATTCCGGGGCGTCATCGGCGCCTGTGACCCGAAGACCGGTGTGCATATGCTGGCCGGCGCGCTCTCTTCCTCCGTGCGGGTGCTGGCGTCATCGCCGATCGACAACACGTGCCGCGGGCTGGATGGGCGAGTCTACCTGGCCGGCGCCGGGCAAATCGGCTGCGGGCTCTACGCGTTCCCGCCGCTGCCGGAAGCGCCGCCGTGGAGTACCACCGACCGCGAGTATATCTGCCGGCACATCACCGACAATGACATCCGCATCGACGGCGACCCGTCAGAACCGGTCTGGCGCCGCCTGCCCGTGCTGGACAACCTGCTGAACACCAGTAACGCTACGCCGGCGAAGCACAAGACCACTGCCTGGCTGGCCTGGAGCGACACGCGGCTGTATGTCGCCTACCGCTGCGAAATCGATGCCCTCAATGTCGTGGGCACACAGCGCGACTCCGACGTCTGGCGCGGCGAGTGTGCCGAGATCTTCCTCTGCCCGCGCGGCGCCGAAGCGCCGTATTACGAGATCGAGTTCAGCCCGACGAACGTGCTGTATGACAGCCGCCCGTTGAGCTACTCCTGGGATGAGTCCTACACGGATGTGTCGCGGAGTTGGAATCCGGACACGACCTTCAAGGCGCTGGTCCAGCGCGACGCGGACGGCAAGGTGACCGGCTGGACGATGGAGGCCTCGATCCCCTTCACCGCCTTCGATGGCGGCGTGCCCAAGGCGGGCGATCTCTGGCTCTTCAATGCTTACCGCATCGCCCACCCGGCCAACGGCAGCGAAGAATACCAGGCCTGGCAGCCGACCTACGCCGACTTCCACAAGCCGCACCAGTATCCGAAGCTGAAGTTCGAGAAGTAATACTCCTGGGATCGCAGGCGTCCCGCGCCTGCCGGAACAGATAAGGTGATAAAAAATAACGCCGCCCGCCTCATTTACGCTCGTTGATATAACGGACACAGAAGAGACTGGCGGCACTATTCACTTATCACCTTACCTGTTCAGGCAGGCGCGGGACGCCTGCGATCCCAGGAGTTTATCGCTTCCGGAAGATCAGGCAGTAATGATGGTGGTAGTTCGGCACGAAGAGGCTGGGGTAGCCCCAGATGCCGAGGGGTTTGCTGTTCTGGCACCAGATGCGCTCGCCCTGGAAGGAGAGGGTTTCGGACAGCGCGCGGGTCAGGTCCCAGGCCAGCGGGTAGACTTCGCCGTCCGGCGCGCGGAAGTTCTGGATGACGACGGTCAGGTAGCCGCGCGGTTTGATCAGACGCGCCGCCCCACGATAAATGCCGGCCAGCTCCTCAATAAACGCGTCGTAATCGGCGACGTTGCCCAGGTCGCGCTCGTCCAATGAGTAGGTGGTGTCCAGCCCCTTATCCTTGCGCTGCTTCTGCTTGGAATATACCCCGCCGCGGCTGGTGTGCAGCATGGCGCCGTAGGGAGGGGAGCTGATGGAGAAGTCGAAGACGGGCAGGCCGTCGGCGAAGGGCAGTCCCGTCGCTTCCAGCTCCGGTTGCGCCGCCTCCCAGAAGGCGGGCGAGGTTATTGCTCGCGCGTCGCCGTGCAGCACGGTCTGCGGCGGGCTCACGCGCCGGCGGATCACCTCTACGTAACGCTCGGACAGTTCCACCGCCACGCCGTTGCGCCCCTGTTCCTCACAGGACACCAGTGTGGCGCCGGAGCCGGCGAAGGGGTCGAGCACCCACCCGCCTGCCTTGGTGAAGAAGCGCAGGAACTCGGCGACCATCTCCTCCGGGAAGCGTGCGGGGTGCAGCTCGGTGTCCCGGTTGCGGTGATACCGGCGCGAGTCGCAGGTGAACCAGGTCTTCGTGAACTGCAGCCACTCGCTTCCGGTCAGATCATTCAGCTGGTTTCTCGGATGCCGTTTGCCCATAATGTGTTGATGTTTGCCTGGTGACCGCCTGCAGCGCCGGCAGCCGCTGCAGCCTCTCCACCAGCGGCTTGCGCAGCACGGCGCCGAGCAGCACCAGCATGCCCAGTGCCAGCCCGGCAACCTTCATCGGATTGAATCGCTCACGGTAAATGACCGTGGTCAGCACGACGCCGCCCAACAGCGATACGCCGCCGTTGACGGAATATTGCACCGCCGCCGGCAGCGCGGCGGCCGTCATGAAGAGCAGCATGCCGATGCCGCTGGAGGCGCCGGCCAGTGCGCCGGCCTTCCACTCCCAGGCCGTGGGTCGCAGCGGCTCGCGCTTGATCAGGTCGATGACCAGCGTGAACAGCGCGCCGGTGAAATACAAGATGGTCAGGTAGCCGTTATGCCCCTGCTGGTTGCACCACTTATCTTGCAACTTCGGGAGGGTGAGCAGCACACCGTTGGACAGCAGCAGCAGCACCAGCATGAACAGGAATAGCCACACTTTCGAGGGCGTGGTCTCGCTGGCCTGCGCCATGCCGCGCTGGAAGGCCAGCAGCATCAGCATGAAGAGCAGCAGCAGCACGGAATCCAGGTACCAGAATAACGGCTCTTTGAACAACAGCCGCGACAGGAAGATGGGCACCAGTAGCCCGAGATTGACGACGATCCAGATTACCGACGCCGGCCCCATGCGGTAGATCGGCATGAGGAGCAGCAGCACCAGGTAAAAGAGGATGCCGGCCGTAAGGCCGAACGCCCAAATCCGCCAATCGCCCCACGGCGTGCCTTCGATGATTGCGCCCACCAAGGCGCACACCCCGGCGCTGAAGAAGAGGATGCGGGAAAAGATGGCGGTGCGGCACTGGTGGTAATCAGCGATCTTGTATGACAGACCGAGCATCGCCCAGAACAGGCCGGACAGAAAGAGCAGCATATAAAGTAGTTCGGTACGCACGTCGGTCTCCCGGCCCGCAGGCCGATTGAGTATACTGGCGGCGCGTGTCCGGGTCAATAGGCGAAGGGCGAGCGAGCGGTGTTGGTTCCGCGGGCTGGGACAACCCCAGAGCCATTACCCATTGTCTAAAAGATACGCTGTTACCCTTTGCAAAGATCAGCTACCATGTTATAATATTAGTGGTCGTCCACCGACCGTCATCCCTGCTTTGATATCGACCGTCCCCGCTATCAGGTTTGGGATCAGGATAAACAACAGGAGGTATCTATCATGCGCTATATCGGTCTCGCGGCGATTGCCGGACTGATGCTCTTCGTCCTGCTCTCGACCGTTGGCTGCTCGGCGAACAGCGGCCAGGCCTTGACGACCCTGGTCGTGACGCCACCGACAGCGTTTCTTCACCCCGGCGATTCACAGGAGTTTACCACCAATATGCCGGTGTATTGGCGAGTCGTCGAGGAAGAAGGGGGCAAGGTCACGCCTGCCGGCGTCTATACGGCGCCGTATTACGTGAGCACCTATCACATTGTCGCCACCTGCATTACCGATGCCTCGATTACGAGGACCGTGGCGATTACCGTTACGCGGGATGAGCCTTGACAGCGCAGTGACTGCGGTTGTGTCAGACAGTGACGGTGCATCCGCTCGTCACGAAAACCTGCCATCCGCCCTTCACGCCGACAAATCGCCGTGATACAATAATGTCGGCGGTCTTCCGTCGTCCGCAACCCCCACCCGGAGATCGGCCGCTCGGGGTATTATTCCCCCGGGTCAAGGTATACTAACGATGGGAAGGGATACGGATATGCGTGTTTTCGGTCGAGTTGCGGCGATCGTGGTGCTATTGCTGCCGGGGCTGCTCTGGGTCGTCGGCTGCTCGGCTAATGCCGGCCGGGCAGCCGGCTCCGTCGTCGTCACGCCTACTTCGGCGCTGCTCGCTCCCGGGCATCGGCAGACATTCGCCTCCAATGTGCCGGTACAGTGGAGCGTCCTCGAGAGTGACGGGGGTGACATCACCTCCGACGGTACATATACGGCGCCCGGCACCATAGGCACCTTTCATATCGTCGCTACCAGTCTCAGCGATCCGGCAAAAAAGCGCACGGCGACGGTGACTGTGGCGTCGAGCGGCGTCGTGTCGGCGCTCACGGCCACCCCGATGGCGGACGCCGTAACGCACGGTTTTATTGACGGCGCCAACCTGGTGCGCTGGCCGTTCATGAGCGATCGCGTGATCGCTTACTTCATCTACCGCGATAACAACCTGACCGCCCCCATCGCCGTGGTGCCGGGCTCCATACTTGACTATGAGGATTCGGCCAGCCCGTTGCCGCAGATGGGCGCTGCCATGGAAACGGTGGAGGTGGACATCGAGATCGACGCCAACACCGGCTCCGTCACTCGCTTCCAGACCGACTTTACCTATGAGCCCGACCTGACGAATCAGCATAACTCGGAGATGAATTTGAGTCCGCAATCGCTGCACATCGCCTGCCGTCGCCCGCCCATCCAGCCGGGGGAAACCCGCGGGTACCAGGTGCAGATCCTGTATGAGGAATACGAGGTCGGTGATCTGAATGATCCCGGAGGGTTCCCGGATCAGTATAAGCTGTACCTGGGGAACCGGTCCGGCACCTCGGAATATGTGACGCTGATCCAGCCGCCGCAATTGTCCTCACCCGCGCCGGCGCAGTATCCGATCAGTGGGGTCTACACCGGCACGCAGTCGCCGCAGGCGTGGAGCTACGTACTGCAGATATCATCCAGCTCCGTCTTCAACCCGATGAGCACCCAGGAGTTCGATGCCATCCCCAACGGCGCCTTCGCGCAGGCCTTTGTGGATCCGTATGATCTCTTCAACCTGTTCCCGGGGTATGGCGGAAAACCCTTGTACTGGCGGATGGGCGCGCGCTCCGGCAATCGCCCGCTGCCCCAGCCCCTTGACGACCCGAACCAGGAAGGCTGGGTCTTCTCGGAGATGCGCTTCTTTATGCTCCCGGTAAGCCCGCCGCCGCCACCGGGGTAAGCCTCGGGGACTGTCCCGAGCCCGCGGAACTAGTGCCGTTTCTCGAATTTAATGCTCGGAGATGGGATCAGCGGGACTGTCCCCTTGATAGGAGAGCTTACCTATACGAGGGGACAGTCCCGCTGATTCTATTACTGGCGTTAAAAAGTATAACGAGCACTGGTTCCGCTGAGTCGGGACAGTCCCTGAGTATACCTATCCGCCCATCAATTCGATGTGCTTCTTCTCCAGCCACTCCAGGTCATGCTCCGGCAGCGAGAGCGGGCCGCCGACGATGATGGAGGCGACGAGGGATTGGGCGTAGAGCTCCATGACGTCGAGGATGTCGTAGGCATCCCACAGGTCGGTACCCCAGGTTATTACGCCGTGGTGCTTCATCATGTAGGCCTTCTGCAGAGGGCGCATAGCGCCGCCGATGAGCTCCGCCAGCTCCTGCGAGCCCGGGTGCGCGTAGGGGATGAGCGGCACGTCGCGGCCGAGGATGGCCACCGCTTCCGACGCCGAGGAGGTGTCGAGGGTCTTTCCCGCCTGTGAAAAGCCGCTGGCATACGGTGGATGCGCGTGCACCACCGCTCCCGCCATCGGCAGCGCCTGGTAGGCCATCAGGTGCATGAAGGTTTCGCTGGACGGCTTGCGCGTCCCCTCCAGCAACTCGCCTTGCGCATTGACCCGCACTAAATCTTCAACCTGCACGCGCGCCTTGTTCAGCCCGCCCGGCGTCACCCAGAAGGTGCCGTCCGGCAACCGCATGCTCACATTCCCGCCGGTCGCGGTGGTATACCCGCGCGCGGCGATCAAATGACAGATCTCAATCAGGTCAACTCGGGGATCGGCAGCCATGAAAACCTCTTCTCACAAGAATCGCCGCTTAGTATGCACCTTGAGCGGGGGAGTGTCCAGAGGCTCTACTGTTTCGATCGAGAGTTGTTTGTAGTCAGCCACGCAGCGAAGCGAAGTGGCGTTCGTTGACAGGTCAGCTTCCCTGTCAACGAACGCCACTTCGCTTCGCTGCGTGGCTGACTACAAACAACTCTCGATCGGAAGCTTTCCTTAGACAGGAAGGATGATCGGCAGGCGAGGCAGAACAGGTAACCCGGCACAGACTTGCCTCAATTCACAATAAGGGAGCGTATCCGTGAAAATTGGCGTCAGCTCATACAGTTACG